>Ga0335069_10000123_pt1 | contig 130371 bp, 90 predicted proteins | sample Lox_Sample_11_FD_206714 | JGI IMG/M metagenome (GOLD analysis project Ga0335069, IMG submission 206714) | Soil microbial communities from Loxahatchee National Wildlife Refuge, Florida, United States - Lox_Sample_1.1 | ecosystem: Environmental > Terrestrial > Soil > Wetlands | place: USA...
TATAGTGGTAAAATTCAGTGTAACGGTATAAGTACCGGGGGTCGTAAACAAATGTGTCGGGTTGGCAAGTGTTGAAGTGGTTCCGTCGCCAAACGACCAGAAATAACTGGCCAGGGTATCTTGTGAAACAGCAGTGAAAGTTGCCTGCACATCAGAACAATAAATAGCAGAGGGGACCAGCACCGTGTCCGCATGAATCGTTGCAGTAGGCATTGCTGTGTTGATCGTTTCTGACACAGTGGTTTTACAACCGTTCACATTGGATATTGTAAGCGTAGGGTTGTACACTCCGTTGTTATTGTATAAAAATGCCGGTGATTGCTGGTTTGATGTATCTGCAGGGTTACCGGTAAACTGCCAATGCCAGGAAACTGCTGCTGAACTGGTATCCTTAAAATTCACAAGCATGGGCGACTGGCAACTCACCCCTTTGCTAATAATAAAAGGACTTAAAGACGGAGATGTTAAAACAGAAATATTTTTAGTGACTGTATCCGGGCAGGCCCCGAACTGCTCATACAATGTAACGCTATAGTTGCCCGGTGCGGAATAAGTATGCACATAGTTCACACCAATGCCGCTGCCTCCGTCGCCAAAAGACCAGAGGGGGTTACCGCTTGGCACCGGTGTACTCAGGTTAGTGAATTGAATGGCATTACCGGTACAAAGTGGCATGGCCGTGGTAAAATCAGCCTTAAAATTAGCTGCCTGTATGAATGCCGGTTTTTTTAACGTAGATGCACATCCGTAGCCATTGCTCACCGTCAGGCTGATATCGTAGCTGCCTTTTGCCGCATACTGGTGCAAAGGATCAGCCTGTGTGCTGCTGGCCCCGTCACCAAAATCCCAGTAATATGAAAGCGGTCCCTGGCCTGATGACATGTCCTGGAACTGAACAGGCTGCGAAAGGTTACAGATAGCAGTTGAGTCAACACTAAACGCAGCTACCAATGCAGGAAAAACAGTAATCAGGCTGGTACGTTTGAGTGTATTCGTACAGCCATAACTGTTAGTAACAGTAAGGCTAACTGAATAAGTACCCGGAAAGGCGTAATTGTCGGACACATTAGGCGATGTGGTGTTCAACGTATTTCCATCACCAAAATCCCAAAAATAACCAGTCAGGGTACCATCACCCGGACTAGCAACACCGTTAAAATTTACAGCGAGTGGTGCACAGCCTGTAGTAATATCCGGCGAAAAATTTACCGTTGGGCTTTTATACACCGTGATAATAGCTGTTTTTGTTGAGGTTTGCGCACCATCCTGAACCGTGAGCGTAACCGTATAATTCTGTCCGGTGAAATAAGTAGCTGCTACCGGGTTGGATTTAACCGTGGTAGTAATGCCATTACCATTGCCGAAATTCCAGGTGTAAATAGCTGCGCCACTGGTACCTGTTGATGTGTTCGTAAAACTTACAGCTAAAGGGGAGCAACCCGAAGTAATGCTGGGTGTAAAATCAGCCACAAGCTGAGCCATGACAGCACTTGGGCCTGCCAGCATAAATAATAACGCAAAAAGACAGGGTAATCTTTTTGCAAAAATCTCTTTCAAGATCATGCCGGATTTAAGGATATTGGACCAGATTTAATTATCAATAGGTTAAACGGAAAATCCGGCTTTATATTACACTTAGGAAAATTTTGTTACTGCGTACTAAAAAGATTAAGAGATCGGATCTAATTAATGAGGCCAACCGGTTATATGACTTGTGGATGATAGGTTCAAGTGGATGGTGATTCTACAGACCCGGCCTACATTCTCAATTACATCTTACCAAGGCAGTGTTGGTCGCTGAAAAAAAGGCTTTCGTCGCCACATTCTGCCAATTATACTTTACCTATGCTTACATTAGCAGTATGAAACAGCCCTGGTATTCAAAAAAATGGGTGATGATTGCGTTCCACATTGCGGCATGGACACTGCTTTTTTCACTGCCTTTTTTGTTAAGACCCACTTACGAAAATTCGAACACACATGAATCTCACGACCATACTGGCTGGAATGCCATATTAAAATATATTCTGACTAATGTTTTATGGGTTTCGTTTTTTTACCTGAATGCATATGTGCTGATGCCGTTTTTCATCTATAAAAAGAAATATTGGGAATATGCAGCATTGCAGGTTCCTGTTTTTGTAGTACTCATCATATGCGACTGGATTTTGTTCAGGCTTTTTTTAACTGACAGGACTTACCAGCTAAGGCTTGCCATTCTCTTTGTAATTTTCCCTTATCTTTTTGTGCTTGCAGGCAGCATCGCCTTCCGGATGATCAAAGATAAAATTCAGTATGACCAGTTAATACAGGACAGGGAAAAGGAAAACCTGAAAACAGAACTTTCATTCCTCCGTTCACAGGTGAGCCCGCATTTTATGTTCAATGTGCTGAATAATATGGTGGCCCTTGCCAGGAAAAAATCAGAACAGCTTGAACCTTCACTGCTCAAATTGTCGTCATTAATGCGCTATATGTTGTATGAAGCCGATGAAGAAAAAGTGCCACTGGAAAAAGAAACCGAATACCTGCAAAGTTATATTGACTTGCAGCAACAGCGTTTCGGCAATAATGTAGCCGTGAATTTCCATTCCGAAGTGCCGGATAAACATTATGACATCGAACCAATGCTGCTGATACCATTTGTAGAAAATGCATTCAAGCATGGAACAGGTATGATTGAGAACGCAAGCATTGATATTGAACTCAGGGCAAAAAACAATATGCTGAATTTTGTAGTCAGGAATAAATACAATCCTGAATCCATAGAAATTAAAGACAAGACATCCGGCATTGGTATGTCAAACGTAAAAAGAAGATTAAATTTATTATACGGCGGAAACCATTCTTTGCTGATCAGTAAAAATGATGGCTGGTTCTCCGTTTCACTACAATTAAATTTTCACTGATGCTTCACTGTATTGCTGTTGATGACGAGCCCCTCGCGCTGGAACTACTGGAAGACAATATCAGCAAGCTTCCCTATTTGCAACTCGAGGCTAAATGCGGCAATGCTATGGAAGCCATGAAAGTACTACAGTCAAAAAACATTGATCTGATTTTTCTTGACATACAAATGCCTGGCCTCACAGGTTTGCAGTTTATACAAAGCCTTCCAAAAAAGCCGATGATTATTTTGGTTACTGCCTATGAAAAATTTGCGCTGGAGGGCTTTAATTTAGATGTGGTGGATTATCTCGTAAAGCCTGTATCACTCGAAAGGTTTGTGAAAGCCTGCAACAAAGCATGGGAGCTTTTTCAGCTCAGGAACACCACGCCATCATCACCGGCTGCAGCACCTGATTATTTTTTTGTGAATGTGGATTACAGTCTTTTGAAAATTTCTTTTTCTGATATTGTCTGGATTGAAGGACTGAAAGATTATATTAAGATACACCTGAAAAGCACCAGCAAGCCTGTTGTTACACGTATGAGTATGAAAACGCTGGAAGAAGAACTACCTGCTCAAAAGTTCATCAGGATACATAAATCTTATTTTGTTTCTGTCGAACATATTACTGCAATAAGAAAAAGCAGTGTGTTTGTCGGAACAATGGAGCTCCCGGTTGGTGAAAATTATAAAGATGCCGTGACCGCGCTGACAGGAAAGGCCGGATAAAAATCCGTCATATCTTTGAATAATATCTTACGCTACCTTCTCCCGGAAAATATACTAGTCGGTTTTAAAAATAAATTATGCTATATGAAAAAAGCTAAAGCGATCTGCAAGTTAATTTTAACTGCTGTACTGTTATTATCTTTCAGTCTTCAATCTTCTGCACAAAGGCCTTTGCCACAGCTCGGCAAAAATTCAATTAAAGAAGTAGTCGCAGCAATGACGCTTGAAGAAAAAGCGAAGTTACTGGTTGGAAACGGATTTAAAATGCCCGGAATGGGCGGGCCAACTGTAGGGCAAACACAGGATAAAGTGCCCGGCGCAGCCGGGACGACATATGCGATACCACGGTTAGGCATACCTTCAATGGTGGTTTCAGACGGGCCTGCCGGCGTACGTATCGATTCCACAAGAAAAGATGATCCTTCAAAAACGTATTATGCAACTGCCTGGCCTGTGGCTACTTTAATTGCATCATCATGGGACACAACGCTGGCCAGGAAAATCGGCGTTGCATTTGGCAGCGAAGTGCATGAGTATGGTATTGATATCCTCCTTGGGCCGGCAATGAACATTCATCGAAATCCGCTGGGTGGAAGAAATTTTGAATATTATTCAGAAGACCCGTTGGTTTCAGGAGAAATTGCCGCCGCTCTGGTGAAAGGCATTCAAAGCAATGGGGTAGGCACTTCTATTAAGCATTTTGTAGCCAACAACCAGGAGACCAACAGGAACACTATCAATGAAATTATCAGCGAAAGGGCACTGCGTGAAATTTACCTGAGAGGTTTTGAAATTGCAGCTAAGGAATCACATCCATGGACAGTGATGAGCTCTTACAATTATATCAATGGCACCTACACTTCCCAAAGTTATGACCTGCTCACTACTATTCTGAGAAACGATTGGGGTTATAAAGGATTTGTGATGACCGATTGGTTTGGAGGTATAGACCCTGTAGCACAAATAAAAGCAGGCAACAACCTGCTGATGCCGGGAACACCAGACCAGGCAAAGAAAATTATTGAAGCTGTCAACAACAAAACGCTCGATGAAAAGGTGCTGGATGAAAATATAGCAGGCATTTTAAATATTATAGTAAAATCACCGGCATTTAAAAAATATAAATTCTCCAATAAACCTGACTTGAAAAAAAACGCCCAGGTTTCGAGAAACGCCGCTGCCGAATCGATGGTGTTATTAAAAAATAATGATGCTGCATTGCCTTTCAGCAAAAACACAAAAAAAATTGCCTTGTTCGGGAACACCAGCTACGATCTTATTACTGGCGGCACAGGGAGCGGGGATGTGAATAAAGCCTATAAAATTTCATTGTCGCAGGGATTGAAAAACGGAGGATATATTGTTGACGAAGCGTTGGCAACAGCATATGCTGATTATATCAGTGCAGAAAAAGCAAAGCGGCCAAAAAAGAATTTCTTCCAGGAATTCATGAACCCAAGTCCTCCCATTGCTGAATTTGCTGCTGATGAAACCCTGGTTAGTAAGACAACTGCAGAAAATGATATTGCCCTGATATGTATCGGCAGAAATGCAGGTGAAGGCAGGGATAGGAAAACAGAAGGCGATTATTATTTTACTGATGCTGAAAAAACATTAATCAAAAATGTATCCGATGCATTCCATGCACAGCATAAAAAAACAATTGTTGTTTTGAATATTGGCGGCGTAGTAGACGTAACAGCCTGGAAAGACATCCCTGATGCTATTTTGCTGGCATGGCAACCCGGCCTGGAAGGCGGTAATGCCATTACTGATGTACTGAGCGGAAAGGTTGATCCTTCAGGCAAATTAGCCACTACATTTCCAGCATCCTATAACGATGTTCCTTCTGCCAAAAACTGGCCGGGAAAAGAGTTTCCTGAAAAAGCGACCACAAGCACATTCGGCATGAAAAGGGTTCCTGCTGAAATTACCTATGAAGATGGAATATATGTGGGGTATCGCTTCTATAACACTTTCAAAATTCAACCTGCATATGAATTTGGCTATGGACTTTCCTACACACATTTTACTTATGGCAACCTAAAGCTTAGCACAACCGCCTTCAACAAAAAAATTACGGCAACCATCACAGTTAAGAATTCAGGGCCGGTAGCAGGAAAAGAAGTGGTGGAAATGTATATCTCCGCGCCAGCTAAAAAATTGGACAAACCTGCCGGAGAACTGAAGGGTTTTGCAAAAACAAAATTACTGAAACCGGGCGAATCGCAGACTATTACATTTGTCATAAATGCAGGTGACCTTGCCTCATTTGATACCCATGCTTCCTCATGGATTGCGGAAGCAGGAACCTATACTGTTATGATAGGCGCATCAAGCCTGGATATTAAATCAAAAGCAGATTTTACATTGGCAAGGGACATCATAACAGAGAAAGATAATAAAGCGATGGCACCGGAAGTACAGATCAATGAATTGAAATCTTCAAAATAAGTATTCCGCAATTTATCATCTTCCAAAACAGGCAGACATGAATAAAAAAAAATTACTGTTAATAATACTACTGGTATTCGGTTATTCGATTTTACATGCACAGCAAAAAGTAATTCAGCTATATAAAGGCCCTGCACCAGGATCTGAGAACTGGAACTGGGATGAAGCTGTAAACGACAGCAATATGTTCAGAACAAAAGTGGTATATAATGTCACTCACCCTTCTCTCACCGTCTTTACTCCTGATGCCTCTGTCAACTCTGGCACTGCTGTCATCATTTGCCCGGGTGGTGGTTTTCATACGTTATCCATTAACAGCGAGGGTAATGATGTAGCTGCCTGGCTGGTCAGGAAGGGGGTTACCTGCTTTGTTTTAAAATACAGGCTCGTACATAGCTTAACTAATGACCCCGTGAAAGAAATGATGTCGATGATGGGTAACAAAGATGCTCAAAGGCGCGATAGTGCTGCAATTCCTTTAGCTATCGCTGACGGCAAAACAGCTATTGCGTATGTCCGTAGCCATGCTACAGAATATCATATCGATGCTAATAAGATAGGTGTTATAGGTTTTTCTGCCGGCGGAACAGTGGCTGCATCAGCAGCGTATAATTATACCAGTGAAACCAAACCCGACTTTGTAGCCCCGGTTTATGCCTATATGCCGGCACAATTGCAGGCAGAAATTTTACCTGATGCACCTCCTATGTTTATTGCTGCAGCAAGTGATGATCAGCTTGGACTTGCTGCACATAGTATAGATATTTACACAAAATGGGTGGCCGCAAAAAAATCGGCTGAATTACATATGTATTCAAAAGGCGGACACGGTTTTGGTATGCGTGTGCAGCATTTGCCCAGCGATACCTGGATCGACCGGTTTGGGGACTGGCTCAAAGCCAATGGCTACATCAAATGACAACAGGGGGTAACATAAATGCATAACCGAAAATTGCAGGTTAAACCACCAGAACAATTCCTTCCCGCAAGGCTTTTTCATAACGGGGTTTATCGAATTTGTATAAAAAAGGAGACCGGTGCGCCCCGATCTTTTTTTGTTTGTTCAGCTTTTTTATAATGCCCAGCGAAAGCAGTTTTTTAGGGAAATTTCGTCTGTCCATTTTCTTCTCCAAAACAGTTTCGTACAGATCATGTATTTCCGGAAGCGTAAATTTTTCGGGCAAAAGATTATACCCGACGGGTTGGTGATAAATCTGGAGCCGTAATGCTTTCAATGCTTCTTCAATAATAACCCGGTGATCGAAAATCATTTTTGGCAAATGATGAATATCACGCCATTCGCAGATATCTGAAAAAATATCGGCTTTCGGGATTACCCTTGAAAATTCTGTCAACGCATAAAACCCCACGGAAATCGTCCTTGCCAAAATCCAATGCTCATCAGGAACCGGCATATCTGCATGCCTGCTGAGGAATGCAATTTCTTTCGGAGTTCTTTTTGATCTTCCCGGGGCACCGAAAACATGAAACTGCTGAAGAAATAATTTGTCAACACCTGTTCTTTCTCTTAAAATCCTGGCGGCAGCCTGCGGCAAATTTTCTTTGAATTTTACAAACCCGCCTGGCAAACTCCATTTGCCCAGCTCTTTCCATTTCAGCAGCAGCACTTTTAACTGCCTTTCATGATAACCGAAAACAACGCAATCAACTGAAAGGTGTTTCACAAAACGTTCATGTGCATGAAGCATAAAATCCCTGAACTCTGTTTCGTCATTCATGCTATAAAAATAAAAATCATTTTTTGATTGGCAATAATGAAAATACCCTATCTTCATTGCGTAAATTTTACGTAATAAAAATATTGCCATGAAAAAACTTGTCATCGCACTCTTCCCTGCTGCAGTTGTGTTTATTATCGTTGCAGCTATTCCCCCGGAACAAAAAAAAATACCTATTACAGATTCCCATAGCTCCGTTTCATCAATACGCGAACGCAGTTACAGAGACCTGAATAAAAACGGCAAGATGGACATTTATGAAGATGCCGGCCAGCCTATAGAAGCCAGGATCAATAACCTGCTTTCACAGATGACGCTTGAAGAAAAAGCCGGTATGATGTTTATTAATGGGGCAAGAATAAACGATGACGGAACTATAGAAGACAAACCCGGCAAAGGTTTATTTTCATTTGCCCCGAATGCACTGGGCTTAATCAGTAAATACAAAATGAATCATTTTAACCTATGGGCCATTCCTACGGTTGAAGCAGTGGCAAAATGGTATAACCGCATGCAAAAATATGTGGAAGATTCTACCAGGTTAGGCATACCTATTACCATTGCGTCCGATCCGCGTAATCATTTTACCAATAATATTTTTGCGATGAGCGGCAAGACTTTCTCGCAATGGTGCGAACCACTCGGCCTTGCAGCTATTGGTGATGAAAAGTTTACCAGGGAATTTGCAGATGATGCCAGACAGGAATATATTTCGATAGGCATCAGGGAATCACTGCACCCGCAAATTGACCTGGCTACCGAGCCACGTTGGCCACGCATCAGCGGCACATTTGGTGAAGATGCACAGCTTTCTGCAAAAATGACGACTGCTTACATACTCGGATTTCAGGGCGAAAAATTAGGGCATACCAGTGTAGCCTGCATGACAAAACATTTTCCCGGCGGTGGTCCGCAAAAAGAAGGATTAGATCCGCATTTCCCATTTCAAAAGGGACAGGTTTATCCCGGAAATAATTTCAATTACCACCTGATACCTTTTGAAGCTGCATTCAAGGCGCATACTGCAGCCATCATGCCTTATTATGGGGTACCGATGAACCAGACTGATGAGAATGTTGGTTTTTCATTCAACAAACAAATTATTACCAGCCTGCTTCGTAATAAATATCACTACGACGGGTTGGTTTGTACAGATTGGGGTCTCATTTCCGATAACACCATTATGGGGGCTGTTTGGCCTGCCCGTGCATGGGGTGTTGAGAGTTTGTCAAGAGCAGAAAGGGTGAAAAAAGTGATTGATGCGGGCGTTGACCAGTTTGGCGGAGAAAACTGTCCTGAACTGGTTATTGACCTGGTGAAAACCGGAAAACTCAGTGAAAAAAGAATTGATGAATCTGTAAAAAGGTTATTGAGACAAAAATTTGAACTGGGGCTTTTCGACAACCCTTATATTGATGAAGCAAAAGCCCTTGAAACTATTGGCAAACCTGAATTTGCAAAAGCTGCTGAAGAATCGCAAAGACGTGCGATGACATTATTAAAAAATGAAAACAACATTCTTCCCCTAAAACAGGGGCAGTTAAAAATTTATGTAAAGAATGTTGACCTGAAAGTAGCCGCACAATACGGAACTGTTGTGGACAAACCGGAAAATGCGGATATCGCTATCATCCGCCTGAATACGCCATTCGTTCCCGTAGAAACACCCATTATGATGGCACGCATGTTTCATCATGGCGATCTTGATTTCAAAGAGCCGCTGAAAGACAGTATTCTTCAGATACTAAGTAAGGTGCCTACAATTGTAGATATTTATCTTGATCGTCCCGCTGTAATACCTGAAATCAGCGCCAAAGCAAAAGGGTTATTTGCTGATTTTGGCGCCAGTGACGCTGCAGTACTCGATGTAATATTCGGCAAATACAAGCCAGGCGGTCATTTACCGGTGGAGCTTCCCTCATCCATGGAGGCTGTAAGAAATCAAAAAGAAGATGTTCCTTATGATTCCAAAGATCCCTTGTACAAATTCGGCTTTGGGCTGAGTTACTGATTTTTAACGGAGATGCACATGAGATATTTATTTAGCGATTTTAATTATTTCAAACCATTATTATGCACAGAAGAAATTTTATAATGAAGTCGGGGGCTGCGGCATTAGGCGCTGTACTCCTCGCAGACAATACAAATGCTGCGTTTTTCAAAGCACATCATGCTGTGGGCCTGCAACTTTTCACTTTCTTCACCAGTATTGATGATGATGTTACCGGCACACTGAAAAAAATTGCCGGAGTAGGTTATAGAGAAATTGAATCTGCTTTCAGTAAAAAAGGCGGCTATTATGGCATGAAGCCGAAAGAATTTTCAAAGATGCTGGATGGAATGGGGCTAAGCTGGAAATCGCACCATGTTTTAGGGGCCCCCTTCAAATTACCGCCGGGAACAAAGATGCCTGCTGACGCGAATGGCAACCCGATTAAAATCCCCCCCATGAGAAATTTAAAAGATAATATGCAGGAACTCGTGGACGAAGCTGCTGAAGGAGGAGTTGAATTTCTTGTTTGTGCAAATACACCAACAAACAGTTTAGATGAGATCAAATCTTCTGTTGAAGTATTGAATAAAACGGATGAAGCCTGCCGCAAAGCAGGAATTGGTTTCGCCTATCATAATCACGATATGGAATTTCATGAAGTGGAAGGAAAAATTCCTTATGAAATTTTCTTATCGGAAACAAAAATGAAAATGGAGCTTGACCTTGCATGGGCCACCAAAGGAGGAAAAGATCCGGTAGAATTGTTCAGGCAACATCCTGGCCGCTTTCCTTTGTGGCACGTAAAAGACCTGGATGAAAAAAGAGAATCAATATTACCGGTTGGCTCCGGTACTATTGATTATAAAAGAATTTTTGCAGCTGCTTCCTCAGCCGGCATGAAGCATTTTTTTGTAGAACATGACATGCCAAAAGATGCGCTGGCCAGTATCACTGCAAGCTATAAGTATCTCACGAAAGTTTTAAATGTGTGATCAATAAATGCAGAATGGTTTTTATGAGAGCCGGGAGATAACGAAAAAAGCAAGCACGGTGATGCGCTTGCTTTTTTCGTTATTATTTTTTTACTGCTGCATACCCTGGCTGGCATCCATACCGGAAGTGTTTGTATTTTTTCTTTTGAATAATGATACATCCATTTTGCCAAAACGATAACTGAAATTCAATCTCAGCATTTGCGGGTCACGAAGACGGTTATAATCCTGTACGAAGAATGCGCTTTCTGAATGCTGATCAGATTTCCTCGAACGGAAAATATCACTGAAACTTAAGCTTACCGTTGCTGCATCGTTCTTCAGGAAGCTTCTGCTCACAGCAGCATCTACACTATAAAACGCACGGATATAACCTTGTGATGCGCTCTGCGACTGCATCATCGGGGGGCCTCCCATCTGGCCATTGTTAGCGTTGACAGGTAAATTGGTCTTAGACTGATAAATACCGGTTAACTGCAATTTGAATTTCGCCGGAAGTTTGAAATTGTTATTGACCTTTCCAAACCAGCTCCACAATGCATCCTGTGAACTGCCACTGACATTATCCGTATTTATTTTGGAATTATAGAGGTTCACGTTCACCGTCATATCCCACCACCTGGTTAAATTGGTTACTGCAGTAAACTCCGCTCCTACTGTATAACTTGAATTGGCATTTACATAAGTGTTAATAATATCTTGCTTGCCGGTTAATTCATTTTGTGCGGTGTCAAGATATCTGGTAATAAGATTATTGGTTTCTTTATAATACACTGAAGCAAGAAGCGTATTATTGTGCGGCAACGTTTTCAGGTATGACAATTCAAACGAATTGGTAAACTCAGGTACCAGGTTGGGGTTACCCCTGGTAATGTTTAAGCTGTCTGAATAATCAGTATAAGGAATCAACTGGAAAAAGTTTGGCCTGTTTACACGACGGGTATAACTCAGTTGCAGTTCATTGTTATTACCAAACTTCTGGCTCAGGAAAACCGAAGGGAACAAACTTACCGGATAACTGTTGCTGAAATGTTCTTTGGCGCTGATCAAATCGCCGGAGTAATCAGAACGTTCTGCACGAAGGCCCAGCTGGTAACCAAATTTTTTAATAGCGCTGGTTACGGAAACATACGCAGCATATACATTATTCACGTTATTATAATTAAAGGATGCTGCATTGGATAATATAAAATCGTTGGCCGAATCATTAAAATAATAATTATTAGTAAGGCTGCTGAGTTTCTGTTGCTGAAAACGCAAACCTGTTTCCAGTTTGGTTTTTGCCCCGAATGGTTTTACATAGTCAGTCTGCACAGTCAGAAACTGGTTGGTACCCTCCCCTAACGTTTTTTGTTGTGTGTTACCGAGGATGCTGCTTCCCGCACCATCGGAATAATAATCTGTGCTGTATAATGAATTATTACTGTTCTTTCCTGAAAAAAGGTTCATATCTGCAGTTAATGTTTCTCCTTCTTTAGGAAAAAGATGCTTAAGCCCGAACTGTACACCCATTCCGTTAAACACCCGGCTGGTATTGGTATTCCGGTCGCTGTAAGAAGACCCGTAAGCACTTCCGTTAAGTAAACTGTCTATAGAGGTGGTCAGGAACTGGTAAGGTTTCATTTCGCCATGCACACGAACCAGGCCGAGAGAGAAAGATGTGCGGTTGGTCATAAAATAATCTGCACCCAGCCTGCCAAAAATGAATGCACCTTTGTCCCTGTCATTATCTGCCTGGTGAATCACTGTGCTTGTGTCGCCGTAATTAGTGCGGTCAGTTGTACCGTTGGTTCTTCCTTTCCGCTGGTTCACGAATGCCGCTGCATTCAAATTAAATTTCCCTTCACGCACATTAAAATCGCCTCCGCCATTCACTGCGCCGTATTTGTCAACGCCTGCCCGAAGGTTACCGTTATAGCCCGTCTTCCTGTTTTTCTTCAGTATAATATTCAAAATACCCGAACCACCGCCCGACGCATCATATTTAGCCGAAGGATTAGTAATCACTTCCACACTTTCAATAGCATCGGCCGGAATCTGGTCGAGCGTTAAGGTGGTAGGCCTGCCCTCAATATAAATTTGCGGGGAAGCATTGCGCAAAGTCACATTACCGTCAATATCTACATTTACGGAAGGAACATTCTTCATTACATCCAGCGCTGTGCCGCCTGCATTCACGATATCTTTTTCCACATTGTATACTTTTTTATCAATATCCATTTTCAATGTCGACTTTGTTGCCGAAACGACTACTGCCTGCAGTTGTTTCACATCATTGACCAATGGAATATTGCCCAAATCCTTATCAAAAGCATTTAGCGCCTGGCTCATATCGCCTGAAGGTTTTTGCCCGGATGGCCCCTGCATTTTAAAGCTTACACTTTGTTCCACGGCTTTATATCCTGTTGCAGAAATTTTCAGTTTCATGGAGCCAAATACCGGCAGCTCTTCAAAACTGAAATCACCATTGGTTTTAGTGGTAAGCCCTTTATACAACACTTCCTTCATTTTTTTAGAGGCCGTATCAAAACGATTATGCATCAGCAGCACAGTAGCATCGCTGATGGGTTTGCCGGTACTGTCGACCAGTTTACCGTAAATATGCCCGATATTCGGGGCGGCTTGTCCCTTTCCGTTTCCCGGCGCCATGCCCGGCATTTGCGCAATCACAGAAAGGCTTAAACCAATAGCAGCTATTAGGGAAATCATCTTTTTCATATTAGTAGTTTTCTGGCGCAAAACTATTATGCGTCCATCGTCTTTACAGGTCAAATGAGACAACACCCTGAAATGTTGCGACGAAATGGAACAAATGGAACAGTGGCGGATAATGATGTAACCGGCTCCAGGTATCCGATTAAGCATCCTTGCGTCGCACCCTTTAACAGCAGCGTCCCGGTTCCGCTTTTGCTTCCGCAATTGCCTGCAACGGTACACCGCCTGACTGTTTACAACGTTATTTGTTTGCGCCGAAGCAGGTTTGAGCGCCTGCTTACAGCATGGTTTTGCTATGATTGTTTATATATACAACAAGAATGAATACGTAAAAAAGGTGAGTAACGAAATCATTATATGTTATATTCAATAGGTTATTTATAGGTTAGTCCGGCTTTTCAAAAAACTCAAATTTAAAATTGAAATACCTGATGAATTGATTAATAAAATTTCAAATAAAAACGCTTTGGTGGATTGAAGTAACAACAATTGGGTATCGGTAATATTATAACCCTGATTTTCAATGTCAACTTTTTTTGAGAACTTGCCTCTTATATCATAAGTCACGTGTTGGTTGCAAAACTTATGCGACACACTTTTATCAAAATAGTAATTGGCTGCTTTGCTGTTTGGCCTACGCAATCATGCAGAAAAGATGTTCCGAGGGGACAGTCAATTACTGCAAATGGCACTGTATTGGATATCGTTCAACAAAGAGCATTGCCTAATGTAATGGTTTATTTGTTTGGCGGACACTTTTATGGAAGTTTTCTGAGGAGCATTGCATACGATACCATACCACTTGATTCAGTTATGACTGACGCCAATGGAAACTTTTCCTTAAGTTATATAGCGGAAGGGAAAAGCGATGATTATGCTTTAGGGGTTACAAAAAATTATCTTAAGCCAACTAATAACGAAAATATTTTACCAGCATTTCAAAATATATACAAATTCAATTATGCTTACAACTTAAAGAATATAATTATAACCGCAAGAGCGTTGCACCAATTAAATGTTACTTTACAGATTTTATCGAACCCATACGACACATTGTTGTTCAGAATTTATAATCCACCATCTGGACAAGAAATTGCCGAGTATCAGCTTTACGGATATAACGTTAACACTGTATTGCACACACGCTATTTACCTCTTTCGAAAAATATATTTGAATATTCTGTCAGAACTCTTAATTTAATTGATTCTGGATATATCCGCCTAACTGCAGACACTATAAACATGGGCAACCCTGACACTATTTTTATTTCCCAAAAGATCAATTCAACTTATGACATACCGCTTAAGCCTTATTGACTGTTCTGCAGCTAATATTCAGTTTGCTGCAATACTGGCGCGACGGAATAGAATTCAGCACTAAATCAGCAATAAACTTTAGTTCCCGCAGACGGAATTCTTTTCAGCAATTAGTTTTATCTTCAGTAATTCTATTCAGCCACAGTTCTGGGCGGACAATTATAAAATGCCAGCAAAGCGGCAAGCCTCTGTCGCTGCTTGCAACTTTAAAATGATATTTCAAAATAATGGAAAAAGAAAAAATTGAACAACCTGAAATGCCTAAAAATGATGATTTATCTATTAATAAAGGTAAAACATTTGTCTATACGGTAAGGGACTGGAAAGAATATTTAGGAGAGGCCCTACTAATCGTCTTTAGTGTTCTTTTAGCGCTAATTGTGACGGAATATATTAGTAACCTTCGTGAAAAAGAGAACACAAGGAATATTTTAAAAAATATTAGTGCGGAGCTTACTCATAACAAAAAAGCAATCCAGGAAATGAATGAATATAATTTGCAAGTTTTGGCTAAAATTGATTCTGCATTAATAAGTAAAAAACTGCAAAATGAACTTATTTCAAATGATGAGTTTCACTTGAAGGTAATAGCACCCCAGGGGGTTTTGTATCGTTACTTGGACAATGAGGCATGGACAATTGCAAAAAATAACAACATTATGTCAAAAGTGGATGGCGAAACAATTGCAATGTTGACCAAAGTTTATGAAGACCAGGGACGAATGATGAAAGTGGAGGACGAGGTAGCTAAAGTAATTTTTGACAGAGTATCAAGAGACCCAAAACAAGTACACATAACTCTAATTTTGATTCGGGACATTTACCACGGTTGGGCTGTTGACAGGACTGTAGATTTACTTCAAAAAATAGATAACACAATTAAAAAAGTTGACACGTTTTAGAGAAGTCTAATAGTAACAAAACTGCATACAACATTGGGTTTTATGCAAGTGGGGCTCGACATTATAACATCAGCTATATGCTCATTTCCTACCTGCATAAAGCCCCGCCCGTTGCCCGGTATTTTACAACGGTCGTGATATGAATATACCAGCAGGCTATCTACCGTAAATATTAAAGTCATTTCATAGCAGGATTTTCAGGATTTGTCGCATTCGTTAATTTAAACTCTTTGCCTGCAATTATTTTGACAAAAAATATGAAAAAATATGTATTGACGGCAGTACATTCTTTTCATGTGTTTATTTCCAAAGACACATTTATTATATCACCGCATAAAAAAATAATGAACCGAAGTACATTAATACCATTACTCATACTTTTAATTTCAACTGCAAATAAGCTGAATGCGCAAGGTTCATATGGTTTGCAATTCAACATTGATAATTTCAAAACGCAAACGCTGCAGCTTGATAAAAAGTCATTTAAAGTAAGAGCTTATGAAAATATTGTGTATGTATCAAACCCCATTGATACTGCTTATGAAGTGATGAACATTTATATTCCCGAAGAATACTTTAATGGCAAAAGCATCAATGGTTATACTGCTGCAACTGCGCCCATATTTTTTCCTAACCAGGTTGGCGGTTACATGCCTGCCAAACCTGCATCAGCATTGAGGAGCGGCGGTGACTTTATGGCCATGCCACCCGGTATAGTGCCAGGAGGTGCGCCGGCAAGCAGTGATGCAAAACAACCAATGAATCATGGAGGGAAACAAAATAATTTTCCTCCACCAAATGGCTTTGGTGGCATGGGTGGTGAAAGACAGTCCGCTGTTGTAATGGCTTTATCGAAAGGATATATTGTTGCTTCTGCAGGCGCAAGAGGCAGAACAACACAGGATAAAAACGGTATTTACACCGGCAAGGCACCGGCAGATATTGTTGACCTGAAAGCTGCCATCCGCTATTTAAAATTTAATGATAAAGCAATGCCCGGTGATGCGAATAAAATCGTATCGAACGGAACAAGCGCCGGTGGCGCCATGTCTGTTTTAATTGGTGCAACCGGCAACAATACAGATTATGAACCTTATTTAAAAACACTTGGCGCTGCCAACGCAACAGATGACGTTTTCGCAGTGTCTGCTTATTGCCCTATCACCAATTTAGACCATGCCGATATGGCTTATGAATGGCAGTTCAATGGCATCAACAGTTTTGAAGCAAGAGGTATGCCTGGTCAAAATACAATGTCGGCAAACAATACATTAACGCCGAAGCAAATTGACGCATCCAATAAATTAAAACAGATGTTTCCTGCGTATGTAAACAGTCTTCACCTGACAGATACAAATGGCAATGCATTAACGCTGGAGGCTGATGGCAATGGCAGCTTTAAAGATTGGGTGAAGTCTTACGTGATTGCATCTGCGCAAAAAGCATTGGATAAAGGCTCCGATTTATCGCAGCACTCATGGATAACGATTCGCAACGGAAAGGTGACTGATATCGATTACAACGGATACATCCATTATATGAAGCGCATGAAAACACCGCCTGCCTTTGATGCGCTTGACCTTTCAACTCCGGAGAATCAATTGTTTGGTACTATAACGATAGATAAACAACACTTCACACCATTCAGTGCAGACAATTCAATCATCACTGCAAAACTTGCCGATGCAATCATTGTTAAAATGATGAACCCGATGAATTACATCGGCACAAATGGAACAATGACGGCACAATATTGGCGCATTCGTCATGGTACAAAAGATAAAGATACCGGCCTTGGCATACCGGTTATCTTAGGCACATACCTTCAAAACAAAGGTTACCATGTAAACATTGAATTGCCGTGGGACAGGCCACATAGCGGCGATTATGATTTAGATGAATTGTTTGCATGGATGGATAACATTTGTAAGTAAGACGTAAATAATAAACGAAACTCATTTTAATATGCAAGTAGCAAAGCCTGAATTTTCAAGACGCAAATTTATAAAGACTGCAACTGGCGCTGGTGTCGTTTTATTCATCAACCCATTTGTTTCCCGGGCAGCGTTTGAACCAGATGATAAAGTGAAAGCTATCGTGGCAAAAACGATCGGTATTGATACGCATAATCATATGGATGTACCGTTTAACAAAAAAGAATTTAAGAATCAGCAATACGGTTTGGCTAACGAAATGAACACATCTGGATTAACCGCTATTTGCATGACCTTTTGTGTTGACCGTCCTCAATTAAATAAAGAAGGTGAAGCCTATGAAAGATTTATAATCAGCCTTGATGAAATGGATGAAATGCTAAAGGCAAATAATCTTACCCGGGCATTAAATTATATTGATTTAAAAAATGCAAGAAAAGAGAACAGGCAAATTGTAATTCAATCGGTAGAAGGCGGGCATTTTATTGAAGGAAAATTAGAACGAATAAAAACTGCTTACGACAGAGGTTTGCGGCATTTTGGTTTAATGCACGATGGACAGACTACACCACCGATGGGCGATATTTACACTGATACGCCACAATATGGCGGACTAACCCAATGGGGCATTGATACGATTAAAGAATGTAACAGGCTGGGTATCCTTATTGACCTTGCACACTGCAATAATGTAGCCATCACTAGAGCACTTGAAGCATCCACCAAGCCAATGCTCATTTCACATACAGGGCTCAGTACGCAACTAGGAACAGATGAAAGAATGGCTAAGATGATGATGCCAAGGCTTATCAGTAAAGAGCAGGCGAAGATATTTGCCGGTGCAGGCGGCGTTATAGGGATTTGGACACACCTTGCAAACAAACCACTTGATTATGCAAAAAACATAAAAGCAATGGTGGATATAGTGGGAACAGAACATGTGTGTATAGGTACGGATACAAAGATGGCCCCTCCAAACAATACCAACGACCGTTTCGGCAGAAAAACAAATCAAAGTTGGGAAGGCATGAAGGAAGGCTTCTTCTATGCTGTTGTTGACGCATTGCTACAAGCCGGGTTTTCTGAAAAAGAAATCTTACAGATCGGAGGCGGCAACTATTGCCGGATATTTGAAAAGGCGACAAGTATTTGATTGAATAAGTACCGAACAGAAAAACGTCAGTCAACAAAAGTATTTACAAAAGCAGAACGTTGTAATATCAGCTAATTGCACATCCAGACTTACAAGCAACATTACCAATTTCCATGGCCTACCCAACACTACAAACATTTTGACGGATTAGGGCGAACCCCCATTTTAGGCTACGACAAAAGTAGATTTGGCTAAATCTGTTTCTTGACCTCTTTGCAACTTTACATCATCAAATCAAACAGCAAAAAAATGAAAGTAGTAATATCTGGTTCTTTAGGGCACATCAGCAAACCACTTGCAAAAGAATTGATAACAAAAGGGCATTCGGTAACCATCATCAGCAGCAAAGCCGAAAAACAAAGAGAAATTGAAAACATTGGAGCGAAAGCAGCAATCGGAACGATTGAAGATGTTGCGTTTCTTGCAGTGGCTTTTTCAGGTGCAGACATTGTCTACACAATGGTTCCGCCAGTTAACTTCTTTGACCCGACCTTAGACATTATTGCTTATTACGTTCAACTTGCAAACAACTTCAAACACGCAATTTTGCAGGCAGGTATAACAAAAGTTATTCACCTCAGTACCATTGCCGCACATACCAATAAAGGCAATGGTATGCTGGCCTATGGTTACGAAATTGAAAGCGTTTTAAAAACATTGCCCGTCAATGTCGCCATTAAATTTATGCGGCCTGTCGGCTTTTACTACAATATGTTTGCGTTTATCCCCGCAATCAAAAATGCAGGAAGTATTTTTCAAAATTATGGTGGCAATAAATTGAAAGAGCCATGGGTTTCGCCCCTGGATATTGCGGAAACTATTGACGAAGAAATCGAATTGCCTTTTGATGGAAGGAAAATCCGCTACATTGCCAGCGATGAAGTTACGCCCAATGAAGCCGCGTCAATTTTGGGCAATGCTATTGGGAAACCTGATTTGAAATGGGTTGTAATTTCCAACGAAGATTTTATTGCAAATTTAGTTCGTGCAGGTTTTAGTCAGCAGGCAGCCGAAGGTTTGGCAGGGATGAATGCAGGCAGGGTGAGCGGAGTGCTGTATGAAGATTATCATATACACAAACCAATATTAGGAAAAGTGAAACTCACAGATTTTGCAAAAGAGTTTGCAGCAGTTTACAACCAGGGTAGCTATCAACATTGATTTCCTTTAAATAAAGTATCTTCAAAATATGGAAGTGCGTAGATTAAAGTCAGTTAGTGAATTTCACGAATGGAGAGGTTTGCCGCCACCCGAACATCCTTTGATTAGTGTAGTGGATTATTCCAAAATCTACACAACACCAACGGAAGGCACAGAAAACCTGACGTTTGATTATTACAGCATTGCACTGAAAAGAGGCGTGAGCAAAATGTATTACGGACAACAAGCTTGTGATTTTAATGAAGGTGTTTTGTTTTTCATGTCGCCAAATCAAGTGTTGAAAATCATCAACAATCCAAACGAAACAATTAAAAGAACGGGATGGATGTTGCTTATTCACCCTGATTTCCTCTGGAACACACCGCTTGCAAAAACCATTAAAGAATACAGCTTTTTTGATTATTCCGTGAAAGAAGCTTTATGGCTTTCCAAAAAAGAAGAAACGATAATTCACCGCATCATCCAAAACATTCAGCAGGAATATCATGCCAACATTGATCAGTTCAGTCAGCGTATTATCATTTCGCAAATTGAAACCTTGCTCAATTATTCCAAGCGTTTTTATCAGCGACAATTCATTACACGAACAACGGGTAATCATCAAATACTTGAGCGATTAGAAAAATTGTTGTCAGACTATTTTAGCAGCGATGATTTAATTTCAAAAGGTTTGCCGACAGTGCAATACATTGCCGGCAACTTACACATTTCGCCAAATTATTTGAGCAGTTTGCTCAAAGTGCTCACAGGACAGAGCACACAGCAGCACATACACCACAAGTTGATTGAGAAAGCGAAAGAAAAACTATCAACGACCAACCTATCAATCAGTGAAATCGCTTACGAACTGGGGTTTGAACACCCTCAATCATTCAGCAAATTTTTTAAGACAAAGACAACCATTTCGCCTTTGGAATTTAGGCAATCGTTTAACTAAAAGAAAGCCTGGCGGAGAAATAACAATCGGCTCTTGTACTACTATCAGCTAATACCGGGCTTGACCTATTTGCCCTTTAGTTGTTCACTTCATCATCTGTACTTTAATAAGCTTCATTTGAGTTTTTTCTTTCAAGAGGTTCAATTTTGATGGCAGGCATTATTTGAAGTATATTTTTTTTCACCCGTACAATATTTCGACCATCATTCAGCGTGGTGTTTTTTAGTTAATGGAATACCAATGCTGATAATTGGGTTTCTGTTATTTTTCCCCAAGCTGATAAATCGCTTTATTTATAATAAAAATAGTAACCCAACAAATAAACCGATGCTTACAACATCAGGTTGCCGCAATGCTGACGGGCACTATAACCATGAGCCGCAAATCATTTTTCACATTTGATTCCGGCAAACATAATTCCATTGGGCGATTGTTGTAACTTCAGCTAAAAATATAAAACCGGGCTTCAGCAATCGGCAGATGGACATAAATACCAACTCTGTGGTATACATCGGTCGTTAGAGGTAGTGAAATTGACGGGTGCGAACACATTTAAATACAGTGACACCTAAATTCCATAACTAATGCGAAAGTATTCAGTTTTAATATACCAAGTTATCTCTGTGTGCTTTTTAGTAACTGCCACCTTGCATTATCCTGGCGGTTCAATTGTGGACAAAAATTCCGTAGGATTCGACTGGTCAAAGAATTTTTTCAGCAATTTATTTTTACCGAAGGCACTCAATGGTGCTAATAACCCATCAAGGGTTTGGGCACTCATCGGTATGGTCTTTAATTCAATTGGGTATGGACTTTTCTTTATTCATACCTCTCGAAAAATACCTCAAAAACATACGACGCTGGTTTTAAAATCTATCGGCTTTGCCAACATGCTTTTTACTTTTTTAATTGCTACCTCCCTGCACGACATAATGGTAACTGTTTCGAGTACTCTGACCATGATTGGGTTATTTTACATCACAGTCTTCATACTTAGGACAAAGCTTCATTGGCTAAAGATTTTTTGTATTGGGTGCCTGTTTATATTCTATTCCACTTTATACTTGTATGGAGCAGGAGATTGGAGATTACTGGCTGTGATGCAAAAAGTCACGTTTCTTTGTTTTATGTTATTAGTTTTAACAATAGAATATTTAACAAAGAACGAAGATTTTCAACAAAACAAACCCAACAAACTATCAGTAACAGCAACGAACCGCTAAAGATTGCAAGCAAAAACGACATCAAACATTCATTCAAATGAGCAAAGAACAAACAAAAACCTTTTGAAGTTTCTTAAGCGATTTGGCCTTCATGATATTATTGATCTTGTTGTGTGGCTTCGGGGTTTTGATTGGACTTATGCCCACGAGCAAATGAGTTAATCTATGACAACTATAATGCTGTTGATTTTGATTGGTCGCCGACAGAGAAAGTAGGACATACATTTTATTCTATTGCAGTCGGACATTCAAGTAAAAATGTTCATTTGGGTTTTTATTGGAGCAAAGAAATTTCAGACCCTGACAAAATACATATAGGCTAAGGCAATCAAAACAAGACCAGACAAGCATAATAAAGCAGCTAAAAAGAAAAGAAATAATCATAAGATTTCGAGAAAAGAATACCTGCTGTCAACAAAAGCATCGTATGTAAAGGGATAATTTAAATAGGCGATATAGTTGATAAAGTTAACCGATATATTTATCTGAAATGGCCACCATTATTTGACTGATGATTAGGGATTGCTTGGGAATTACGTTGATATTACATTCATCCAATTAACTCTGGCTGAGCCAAGAAAGATTCGGACACCGGCTGTATCGAAAACGGACAGGTTCCGTTGGCTATATGGCCATAATCAACAGATTGCCAGCCTTTATTAAAAGTGGCATCTATTTCGCACAATACAAGCAAACTTTCCAGCACCATGATAAAAAACCAACTCCTTTTTGCGCTGCGCCGACTTGGGCGGGATAAACTAACGACAAGCATCAACGTACTTGGCCTTACTTTCGGCATTCTTTCCTGTTTAGTGATTTATTTGTATGTATCCTTCGAATTCAGCTACGATAAATTTCACGCTGATCGTGATCGGATATACAGGCTGATGGTTTCTACAAATCAGGGCAGTGATGTTTGGATGGCCGAGCCTGTTGGCTCTGCCTTGCGCCAGGAGGCAACAGCTTTCAGTGCTGTCACCACTCTTTATACCGACGATACCAAAGTGCTGATCCCAATAACTGGACAGCCTCCCCGGGTTATTCCCGGAATCAGCAGCAATCAACTATATCACATCACTTTTGCAGATACGGATTACCTGAAAATTTTTCATTATGAATGGCTGGCTGGTAATCCGGCAACAGCTTTACAACAACCTTTCTCAGTCGTGCTAACTGAATCAGAAGCGAAATATTATTTTCAAGGCGGAAAGCCTCAGGACTGGATGGGTCGCACCGTTGTATATGAAGATTCTCTAACTGTTTCCGTCACGGGGATTGTTAAAGACTGGGATAAGAATAGTGATTTTGGTTTCAAAGATCTCATTTCCTATGCTACACTCGGGCAAAGTTTTCTTAAATCCTATACCGGAAAGTGGGACCAGTCAGGGAGCAATATCAATGTCTATGTAAAGCTGGCACCCGGCACAACAGCAGCACAGGCCGAGCAACAATCCTCCGCCTTTTACAGACGACGGCACACGAAACTCAATCCCGGTGTGAAAATCGGCATGTCGCTGCAGCCACTTGCAGATGTTCATTTCAATGCAGCTTATAATGATACTTACGGCAGACGGGCGCATAAGCCCGCACTGTTTGCACTCGCAGGCATCGCTCTGTTCATCCTTGTTATTGCCGCTATCAACTTTATTAATCTCTCTACGGCGCAGTCGATATTGCGTGCAAAAGAAGTAGGCATACGCAAGGTAATGGGCAGCAGCATAGGAGGCATTGTGCGGCAATTCCTCATCGAAACGGCTATTGTAGTTGTTGGCGCTACGCTGTTTGCGCTCCTGCTTGCCGACCCTGTTATTGCAGCATTGCACGGCTTTATACCTGAAGGCGTCCGTCTGCATATTACCGATCCAAATACATGGCTTTTTATAGGAATTACGATTCTTTTTACTTCTCTGATCGCAGGCTGGTATCCTGGGCGGGCACTCTCTGCTTTCCTGCCGGTAATCAGTTTAAAAGGGCAAGGTGTTCAACAGCTCAATTCCAAAAGCTATCTTCGAAAAGGCCTTATCGTTTTTCAGTTTACAGTGAGCTTGCTATTTATTATCGGCACCATGATGGTAGGGCGGCAGATCCATTATATGCTCAATACTGATTTGGGTTTTAATAAAGAGGCTATTGTTACGATCGACATTCCCCGGGACCAACCAAGAAACAACAAAGAAATTCTTGCCAACAAATTACGCAACCTGGCAGGTGTTCAGCAAGTGAGCATCAATTCGGCTGACCCTGAATCTATCAACCATTATTTCTTCGGCACGATGCTCGAATATAATGGAATAAAGATCCAACCCGGAGCTGACGTAATAGATACCGGCTATATACCTTTATATGGCCTACAGCTTGTTGCCGGAAGAAATTTCTATTCAAGCGATGAGGCCAAGAATGCTATTCCTGCTACAGCGACTTCCCCGGCGCAGCCGTTCAGACGAGCATTCATCATTAATGAAACAGCAGCAAAAAGCCTTGGCTTCAAAAATGCAGCCGATGCTGTTGGCAAATTACTTTATAGCGGCATTGGCGATATCCACACACCCCAGCCTGTGGTGGGTGTGTTGAAAGACTTCCATTCAGATGACATGCACCAGGCGATACGCCCTTTTATCTTCTGGATGGAAGCAAAGGAAGGGCAGCAAATGAGCATAAAACTTTCAAGCGCTGGTTTCACGAGCGACAAGGTGAAGACGTTGATGACAAATATGGAATCGGTTTTCAAAAAAATATATCCGGGAACAGCCTTTCAGTCACGGTTCTTTGACGAATCACTGGAACAGCTTTACAAGCAGGAAAAACAGACATCGCAAATCCTGAACATTGCGATGGGGATGGCCGTTTTTATTTCGTGTATGGGTCTTTTTGGCCTAGCAACGTTCACTTCCAATCAACGGACGCGTGAAATTGGTATCCGCAAAGTGCTGGGTGCAGGCGTTCCTCAATTAGTGTCCATGCTTTCGAAGGAATTCATCATTCTGGTAGGGCTTTCGACTGTAATTGCCGCACCTTTAGCTGGTTGGGGCGCACATCAATGGTTACAGAATTTTGCTTATCGTACGTCCATGCCATGGTGGCTCTTTGTGATGGCCGGTGTTTCGGCAACGGTGATTGCACTGCTTACAGTCAGTTTACGGACAATTCGGGCTGCAATGGCCAATCCGGTGAAAAGCTTGAGGGTGGAATGATTTTGACTTTGGGTTTGTAAGATTAACCTCTAACTTTTAATTCCTTTCTCTTATTCGAGTTCTGACTGTTAGCGTTTATGTAAATGTTTGACTACTTTGAGCGTAATAACGGGACAACTGCAGCAAGTATTTGCCAAATATCAGGTAAGATTGATTGTTTAGCAAAAATGACTACGCAACTTTCGCACTTGTGCAAGCCGGCCGAACCGCAAAAAAATTTAGCTAAACGTATGTACATGTTTTTTAATCCTAACTTTGAACATTAACCTCTTATCGTGAAATTAAAGCGTATTTATTACAAAAACCTTAGAAAGGCGTTATTAATCTCGTTAGTGTCTTTATACATTTTTTATCGTGCAGGTTTCATAGACGGTAATAATGACAACTATTTTACACTGTCCAGCTTAATATTGACCGGTTTTTTTTCATTAACGGGAATAATTATCTTAATCGTCAGAATTATCAGCGGGTATAGATACAGAAGAAGATTCAGCTATTCATTTTGGGGTGTGATTAATTTTACTTTTTCAATTTACAGTATCCTGATTTCCCTATTGCATCATATGCTTTACCTACCTTATATCGTTTATATTTTAAGCCTATTGATGGGAGCTATAATTCTATATGATATTTTTTTGGGGAAAAGAGAAAAAAAGGAGCCGCCTGAAATATTAATTGAAGGTTCTTAACTATGTGCTGAAAACGCGGGAGTGTATATTTTTTTGATTATTCTTATCTTTTGCAACAATAAAGTATCCCTCTGATTTTTTTAGATAAATTAATATTCCAAATTATACATCAGGTTTGCAGGTACATATTAAATTATGTGCCTTCGGAAAACTGAAGTTTATCAATACTAATCAACACCGACTTTCCTTATATATATATTATATTTTTTTACCGCTCTCCACCTCTTTTCTCATTAGACCCAAACAGAATTTTTTTATGATCAGAAACAATAACATTCATATTTTTCTTTTTATACTATCAAAACTCAATACCGGCGGTGATTTCAATCATTGTTTGCGCAGCACTCCTACCATAGCTTGCCATTACCGTTTCAACGCTCTATATGTAATGTGATTATGATAGTGTTTGTACACTATGATTTTTGAGTCATTCATTCTCAAACCTGATTGATATGAAACGCATATTTATTTTTATATCGATTATAATCAGCATGCTGATATTTACAGCATGCAAAACCAGTCAGCAAATGGAAGCAGGCAGTCTTGGTCTGCCGGGTGATAATCTTAATCTTTATGCAGTACTGAAGATATTCCAGGAATCACCGACCCTGGAAAGTTTTGAAAGATCTCTTAATGATTCATCCTCAAAAATCAATAACCTCGATTTGAATGGAGACAATAAAACGGATTATATCAGGGTAATAGACAGCGTGCAGGGTAATGTGCACAACATTATTTTACGAGCTGTGCTGGGCAAAGGAGAAGAACAAAATGTAGCCGTAATCATTGTAGAAAAAACAAAAGACAGTGCAGTGGATGTACAAATAGTAGGTGACGAAGACCTCTATGGAAAAGATTATATTATTGAACCCAACTATAAAAATAGTCAGGCCGAAACCCCGAACCCGGCTTACAACAAGAATGTTGAGTACGACAGCAATCTTGCACCTGTTGAAACCACGCCTTACGAAATTGCATCATGGCCAATCATCAGCTGGATGTACATGCCGGCCTATATGCCATGGTACTCTCCCTGGAACTGGGATTATTATCCAGTGTACTGGAGCCCGTGGGTTCCTTATTACTGGCATTATTATTACGGCTATCACTATTATTGGAACTACTATTATTTCGGACACTATCATCGTTCACACGTTTACAGGACTCCCGGATGGCGCGATCATTATTACAGCGATGCCCCTATCAGAACGCGTTCAGCTACTTTCAGGCAACGGGTAACAAGGGGCGAATTCAGGAGCAACTATTCCAGGCCCCAGGATGCACAAAATGGTGCTTTATTTTTCAGGAGGAGTTTTCCAAAAGCACCTTCTGTTAACAGGGAATTGCCGAGGTTCAGAAACAACGGCGCTCCTGTTATAAAACGGAAAGACAATTTTAATACAATTCAACCTCATCAAATAAAAAGCGGGCAAAGAAACCAGCCATCAAGGCCATCAGCAAAACAACCGGCGACAAAACCGCCCAGGCAGCCTTCCAAAAAAAATGGTAACGATTGATAGGGGCAGCAGGTTTTTGAACTAATTGAAATATTTATTCAAAGAGAAATATTTCTGCTATAAAATAATTTCTTAACGACTGAGATCATATGCGAATTTTTATACCAGCTATTTCTTCTTCAGCTTAAATGCATAAAAAATATTTAAACTGAATACGTTCCCTTTTGAAGTATAAGTGGCGTCCTTGTTCACGTTGTTAAAAGCAATTGCATATCGTGCCCCTATTCCAAAGCCGTGTTTAAATTGAAAGCCAATTCCCATACAACCGCTGAATTTTGTTGAATTTTCCTCACTCTTAACGTCAGTCGTCGTTCCATTCGCTTCTTCTTTGGCATAAAGCAAAAATCCAAGCTGCGGGCCTGCTTCAATATAAAAGCCACCCGCTGGCCTGAATTGTATGAACAAGGGTATATTTAAATAACCATCCTTTTCATTATACACCGTTTTGTCTCCTACTTGTTTAAGCCTGGTGCCTTCCCCAGAAAAAAATATTTCAGTCTGTATGGCAACGGGTATCTTAAACTTGTAATTAACAAGGGCACCAAAATTCAGTGCAGGTATAAACGGGTCAATCACAATATTGGGGTCATTGGTTTTTACCATTGATATGTTCAGGCCTAATTTGGGGCCGATAGACAATTGCGCTTCAGACGATAAAAAAAACAAGGAAAATGTAAGTGCTACAAACGATGATTTCATAAACAGTTTCATAAAAATAATTTTCCATCAAACCTAAAAACGCTTATTACAGATACCAATAACCCATTCGGGCTATTTTTGATTTCCGGTGATGGGGAAAGTGTGCTTACAACATAATATTTCAGTCATAATAACGATAGTTCTTTTACCATAATATCAGAAAACACAATAAACGGCCGCTCGACCTGAAAACCATAAACAACAAGGCAGGAATGACCTTTGATAAGTATTGAATTACACGAATAAAAAAATTGTTTGTACAATTATTCCAAAGGCAGGCTGAAAACACATAATTAAAATAATATATTACAAAATTGTTTGGAATAATATTCCTGATATAAATAATTTAGGGCCTGACATTGACACATCATTTAATATCACATCACTTAATAAATCTTCCTAATCAAACGGCAAAATACCTAATTCCATTTTTTACTACAGCAGTGTTCTGTAAAAAATGTTACATTTGATTAAAGAATAATTTAGCAAAACATAATACAGCACAGCACCTGGTTTTATTACAGCTTAATATCATTTCAGAATACTCCTTATCATAACAACACCTTATTCTCCATTTTATCCTTTCATTTCTCGTGAAGACAGTTTCAGGAACTGATAAATCTTTATAAAAATGCACGCAGACCATAAATCTCAAACACAGCATTCGGGAAATACGAGAATAAACTCCAGGCAATTTGAAGCTTTATTTAATAACGTTATTATTGGCATTTTAATAACCAACCAACATGGTGAGATAATCGGCATTAATAAGTTTGCCGAAATCCAATTTGGATATGTGCAGAATGAGTTAATAGGAGAAAAAATTGAAAAATTAATCCCGCATAGATTTCATAACAAGCATGTAGAAGACAGGGCTCATTTTTACAAAAGTCCCAAAACGAGGATGATGGGTGCAGGCCTAAATCTTTTCGCGCTAAGAAAAGACGGAATTGAATTCCCTGCCGAAATAAGTCTCAGCAACTACGAACTGGATGGTGAAACTTATGTCATTGCATTAATTGTTGATGCAACTGCACGTAAACAAAATGAACTCCAGCTATTGGAGAAAAATTCGGAACTGGAAAAAGCAACAGGGGAAATCAGGCAATTGAATGAAGATCTTGAAAAAAAAGTAACGATGAGAACGGAGATGCTGAAAGAAACGCTGACAGCATTGGAGCAATCGCAGCAAGAACTAAAAGATTTATATGAAAAAGAAAGAGAACTCAATCACCTGAAATCAAGATTTGTTTCAATGGCCTCACATGAATTCAGGACTCCGTTAAGCACTATACTTTCATCTGTTGACCTAATAAAAAGATATACTTCTTCAGAAGATACTGACAAACGCGAGAAACACATTGAAAAAATACAAAATGCAGTCAGAAACCTTGGTTATATCCTGGATGATTTTCTATCATTGGGAAAACTGGAGGAAGGTTTGGTGGAAGTAGCACGTGAGACAATCGACGCGCAGGATATGATCGCAGAAACAGAGACCCTTGCTCAGGAAATAATTCAATCATTCCGGAAAGCGCACCAGCTTGAATTTCATCATTCGTTACAAAATACATCGTTGGCGCTTGACAGAAAACTGCTCAGGAATATTCTTACCAACCTCGTGTCAAATGCAGCAAAATACTCCCCGGAAAAATCGATGATCAAAATACATTTTCACAGAAATGCACAAGGTTTAACCATTACTGTATCAGACGACGGCATCGGAATCCCTGAGAAAGACCAGGAACATTTGTTTGAAAGATTTTTCAGGGCTGGTAATGTTGGAAACATTCAAGGCACTGGCCTTGGATTATATATCGTAAAACGCTACATAGAATTAATGGGAGGGAACATTTCTTTAAAGACGCAATTAAAACCGGGCACTACTTTTGAAATATTCCTTCCTCAACCATAAGCTATGCCAAAAAAAATCTTAATAATTGAGGATAATAATGATATCAGGGAAAATGTTGAAGAGTTATTATCGCTTACAGGTTTTGAAGTAATTACCGCTTCAAATGGCACGAATGGCATTGAGATTGCGATGCTCGAAAAACCTGATATCATCGTGTGTGATGTTTCGATGTCTGATGTTGACGGTTATGAGGTTTTAAAGCACCTGAAGAAAAATGAACAATCAAAATCAATTCCTTTTATTTTCCTGACAGCCCGTTCAGAGAAGAAAGATATTCAATATGGGTTATCGCTCGGCGCATCAGGCTATCTGGTTAAACCATTTTCAGAAAAAGAACTGATATCTGCCATAAATAATTCCCTGCTAAAAACTTCTGGGTAAAAATTTTATACAGCAGCATATCGCTATTCAATTATTTCAAGTAATGAAGTAAGCGATTCTTCTTTGACCACATAGTCTGCAACATCTCTTAACTCGCTGTAGCCCGAATTGAATGAAATTCCTTTACCTGCATGCTTCAACATGCATAAGTCATTGAGCCCATCTCCTACTGCTATCGCATTTTTAATAGATACTCCAAGTTGTGCTAATGTATGAAGCAACATATTCAACTTACAATAATCGTGTGTGCACATACTGAAAGATTGCTTCACTGACAGCGATGGGATCCGCACCTCCCCGGTAACAATACTTTTCCTGAATTCAAGTTCATTTGCAAGTGAAAAATCTAGCCCAATAATATTTTTTATGTGACTGGCGATACAATCATAGCTATCACTGATAACTCCACAGATATATCCGCGAAGTTTCAGCTCTTTCACCACCTGTACCGCATCGCCAATAACAGGAATAGATTCGGCAACCTGAATCAATTCATAAAAAGCCTTTCCTTCAAGTAGCTTTGCTATTCTTTTTGTTTTTATATGAGACGCATCTTCAGATCTACTAATTTCCTGCAACTGCTTTTTAAATCCAAATTTTTCAGCAGCCGTATGAATAAAACTTCCGCGTAATAAAGTATTATCCATATCAAACACCACCAGCTTTCGTGGCCTGGAATAAATCTTTTTTTCAGAAAAGCGTAATGCCTGCGGTGTCGGCTTATCTGTAACAGGGCCATGATCCTGCTTTAATAAACTCAGGTTCCTCACACGTTTAAAAATTGCATTAGCTACCTGCCTGGCCATTCGGCCAAGCGCCTGTAAAGGCTGCATATCATTTTCTATTTTCCCAATACAAACTTCACAGATCCGTGCCTGTACAACATCCATATCAATAAGTATTCCTATATCCACCCCATAATCATTTTCAAATTCAATTTTTTCAAAGAAAGATTTTTTCCCAGCAATCATGCCACTCAATGGTTGCTTAAACTGTAAAAGGTGGGGAAAGAAAAATTCCAGCAGTGGTTTTACCAGGATTTCTGTCACCCTGCCCGCCTGTCTTTCGAAATATGATTTTACAAAATCCGCCTCATCGTTAATAAGCGGCGCAGTTAGCCTCTCAACAACATCGGCAGCATAGTTGGGAATATCAGCATCCAGGAAAACAATGATTTCATTTTTAGCAACCAGCATTCCTTCCTGCATAGAGCGGCCTTTACCAAGCTCCGTACTGGTTATTATTTTTGCGCTTTCTTTTTTAGCTTCATTGATTGTGTTATCGAAAGACTGATCGTCCACAACAATAATTTCCGAAACAAGACTATTTCGTTTCGCTTTCTGAATTACTTTGCGGATTGTTTTTTCTTCATTTAATGCGGGTATTACAACTGAAATCATACATCATAGTTTAGCTGGTGAAAAAAAAGGAGTTGTTTTGGGTATCTCAGTTGAATACAATAAATCAAACTTCAGACCAGCTTTTATATGCATCCTGCAAAAAAACATATCGTCCTTATTTCTATGCGGACGATATGCCTAATAAATGCAGAAAACTATACAAAAGTTGATTGACTATGCTTCTGCGTTTATACTTAGTTAAGTATTTTATTTGACCTGAGTGAGCGTAATGGTTCCAATATCAGTAGCTTCACCATTTTTTACATGAACCGGTTCCTTGGTAGCATTCGAATAAGGCGGCACAGCTTCCACTATTAATTTATATTCACCCTGTTTTACTGATGTAAGTTCAAACGAACCCTGGCCTACATTCCCCTTAACGGTATCTGTACCTGATATAGCCCATACTTTCGATGCCGCATTTTGGGGAATTATTTTCCCTTTTATTGAACCAGACTGGGTATTGACGAATGCGAGCAGCATAAAGGTTACGGCAATAAACAGTACTGCCAGTTTAAATGGAGTAATTCTCATAAAATGAATTTTTTAAAAATGAACAAATGATAATTACCGGTAACGCCTTTTCCTACTGCACTTAGAGTTGAAGTATATTTCTAAAAACCAACAACTATGCCACAAAAAATAATAATGTTGATATCAACTAAGAAGTTTCGCACATTAATAGAAACGCCAAATATAATTAGCTGGAAAAGAACCCGGCTTTAATCAGCTCATCCAAAAGTATTTTTGTTTACTAACGGTTATGCATATCCTAAAAAAGGTAATCCGGGGAAGCTTATTTTACTACAGGAAAAGAAGATATTCTGAGTCTTGCGGCGCCCATCGGAATCAATTCAACAGTTTGTTCGGATGTAGAAACTTCTACCGGGCTTTGCGGAAGCGTACCGCATAAACCATATTTATCGAGGGTCCATTCAGGGATTATTTTACCTTTTGCTTTCAGTATTAACGGCACAGCGGATGGTTCAAAAGGGAAATTATTTGCCGGCCAGCTTCGTCTTGTTATTTCAAACTGATCTTCTAATGGCTTATCACTTATTACCAGGCCATAATTCCACATGCTTGCAGAATAAATTTCGAAAGATGGCCACGCCGAAGGATCCGCTGTTGCCTGCCACCTCGCTTCCTGTAATGCTGATTCTTTACTATCCATCTTCTTATATGACTCATCGATTTTTAAAGAAAAAGTAAGCGGCCCGAAATTTATGCTTACACTGTTTTTATTTTTCTCCCATTTGCGTAACATCAGTTTCATCGGAAGAACCAATTCAATCTCATCCCCGTTTTTCCACTCGTTTTCTATACGCACATAATTTCCTCCTCCGGCTGATGAAATAACTTCTATACCATTCAACAAAACTGTTGCACGGTTACACCAACCGGGTATCCGCAAATAAACCGGGAAAACATTTTTTGAAGCACTCACCACTTTTATCATGATATGATCATCAAACGGATAGTTCGTTGTCTGCTCAAGTACAACTGTTTTCCCATTACCAACTTTTGCCGTAACCGTACTGCTGTTATACAACATTGCAGCAATACCATTGTCTGGTGTAGCCATCCACAAATGTTCGGCATAGTAAGGCCATCCTTGTGCATGGTTATGCTGGCAGCACCTGCTGCTAAAAGGGTTCATCATTAAATAAGGCCCTTCATTTTCAATTCCCGGTGCATGGTTTCTGCTGTCACTCATCACCATGTTTGGGGCAGTCAGGTATCGCAGCCCTTTAAAATCAGGCATTACCGCAGCAGGATACGTATTGAACGCAACATCTTCGCAATTGTCAGCCCACATTCCATCGCCGGTGATCCGTGTTAATATTTCATCTGAAGACATCTGTTCAACGATACCACATGTTTCAACTGCTTGCCTGGGATCATCATAGCCCTTTCTTGCATTTTCGTCCGCACCAAACATTCCTCCAGGCACCTGCCCATATAAATTTCTGATCAGATAAAAATCATTATATGAGGCATGCATAAACAGGCTGTCTTTTGATTGCATAAAATAAGTAGCAGGCTCCCTGAAGCATTGCGCCACATTGACATTGTGCCAGTTAGGCAAATTATTTTGCTGCGACCAGTTTGCAGTATTGCGATGAATCTTATCAGCGAGCCCCAGCAACCATTTTTCCCCGGTGTAATTATAAAGCCAGTAAATACTGAGCAGATTATCCCCTCCCCTGCTGTTTTCCCAATATAGTTTCAGTAATTTATCATCAGGCAAGGCAAGCTGCCACTTGAAATATTTAGTCATGAACATGAGCACCCTTGGGTCGTTGCTATATTCATAATACGATTGCATGCACCAAAGCATCAGCATGTTTGGCCAGAGATCAGGAGATGTTCCTGTATTTCGCTGAAAGCTGCTGTCAATAATTTTGGGCCCGAAATAACCATCGGCCTGCTGGCTTTCAAAAACTTTTTCCAGCCATAGTTTTGTTTCTGCAATTATTTTTTCATCCTTCATAATATATCCAAGGTCGCCATAACCTTTTAACCAATACGGTACTTCTTCCCAACCGTGATCCCCCTTTCCAGTACCACTGAACCATGCATTATTATTTTTATCAAGCCATGAACTGATCTCTCCCAAATGCCCTGTCAATCCATCTCTTTGCAGTTCGAGATATTTCAAAATCCATCCTTTCGGAGCGATGCCGCCCACTGGTATTTTGATAAAGTATACTGGCAATAAGGGCGCTTGATTGCCGGTATAATATTTATTGGAGATGGCCGTAGAAGGCCTATCAATAACACTTACTTTCAAATTACTTTTTTGAGCTATTACTTCGGAGAGAATAAAAGGCAAAAGCAATATTATCATTATATCTTTCATATTGGCCTTGTTGTAGAGAACAATATTAGTGCATTCCCTGAAATTAAATTTCACATTATCTGCGATCATTGTCCTTAGCGTAATGCAATTCACGCCTAGGGTATCTGCCCTTTATAACTGACAATTTTTACAACATTATATACCGGAATGATCGGGCTTTCTTCAATAAATAATTATTGCAGGATCACCGCAATTATTTCGCTCACAGGGCTATCCCAGTTTTTTTTCATTGCTTATCTTTAAAAACTAAAACCTGCAAATATGGTAATTGACCAAACACCACAAAAACAAGACTGGCCTATATGGAGAAGGATCATATTCCGGTTTTTTTTTATTTACCTGGCGCTGAATATTTCGCCATGGACATGGCTTGGTGATATTCCGGGAATCAGTTACCTGAACGACATTTATTCGAAACTGATGGACCAGGCCGTAAACTTTGGCAACGATCATATATTTCATGTCCGAAAAGTACTGGTGCCATTGAATGGCAGTGGCGATACTTCTTATGGATGGGCCCAGGTATGGCTTTTTTTGAGTCTTGCTGTTGCCGGCACGCTGGTATGGTCGTTAGTTGATAAAAAAAGAAGAGCTTATCAGCAATTGAATTATTGGTTATGTGTTTTTACAAGATACTATATCGCTTTAATCGCTTTTGTTTATGGCATAGAAAAACTTTTTGCGTTGCAAATGCCATTCCCGAACCTGAGCCAGCTATCCACTCCACTTGGTGATTTTTTACCTATGCGGCTTTCATGGATGTTCATCGGTTATTCAACCCCTTACCAGGTTTTTTCAGGGGTAATGGAAACTATAGTTGGCCTATTGTTGCTTTACAAAAGGACCGCAACCTTTGGCACACTAATAGGCACTGCCGTTTTCCTGAATGTAATGATGCTGAACCTGTGTTACGACATTCCTGTCAAAATTTTTTCGGCCCATATAGTAATGATGTGCTTTTTTTTACTGGCCAATGAATACGACAGGATCATCAGCTTCTTTATATTGAATAAACAGGCAGCAGCATGCGGTATATACCATTTTATTTTCAGTAAAAGATGGATGCGTATCAGCAGGATTGTTTTAAAAATAGTTTTTATTGCGATTGCTGTTGGCCTCCAGTTTTACAATATGATACAGTATTATAAATCGACCAAAATAGATACATCCGTTAAACCTATCCCGATCGGCATTTATGATGTCCCCGTTTTTGCTGTAAATAAAGACACCATTCCCTTTTCAATCAATGATTCACTCCGCTGGCAGGATATCATCTTTGACCATTTTGGCTATGGCAGCATCAAAACCTCTGATACTTTATTCAGGCAACGCTATAAAAGAGGCTACTTTGCCTATGCAGGCGACACTGCCTCACATTTACTCAGATTAAAAAAAATGCAGGGTGACAGTATTGACATAGTGAGCTTTCGTTATGCATTACCGGACTCCAGCACCGTTTTGCTTTGGGGGAAACAAAGAAAAGATTCATTATATATTGAACTCAAAAAAAGCAACAGGCATTTTCAACTGGCAGAAAAACAATTTCACTGGCTCAGCGAATATAACAGGTAATTCCGTTTAAAAAGCACATCCCTTTTTAAACCATCATATGCGTTAACATTAGCATAACAAAATGTACTGTTCAAAAATGCACTAAACTATATAGCTTGAGTTTAACTAAGAATTTTACATGCGAGGACCCCTGTATTTCCAGGCTTGCGGCTGAAGTCTAAAATTCATAGAATATAAAGCAACTGTCAGCTTATTACCAAACAGCTCTTTTGTAACTAACACACCCTTTTCAAATTCGGGAAGTTCAATGATAACTATATACCCTACCGTATTGATTTTAATTCATTACCAAAACCAACAATTACTTTATGAGAAATTTTCTTGTCTGCATACTGGCATTTTGCATTACCCAGGCCTGCCTGGCGCAAAACAAAGATTCAACGGGCCGTGTTTTTAAAAAATTCAAAGTAGACCTTGCTATTGGTTATGCCAGCCCGAAAAGTTCTTCGTCAGGAGCTGATTACAATGGCGGAGCTTTATTTGCTATTGAACCAAAATTCGCAGTGATCGACCCATTATCCGTCGGCGCTAGAATTGAAGCTGCCGTGACTGGCCATGTTTACAAAAACACCAGTAGCAACAGTAACAATTCGAACAATAGTAATGGCAAAGCTAATCTCTCTTACCTCCTTACTGCAGATTATTATTTTACTAAAACAAAACTTCGTCCTTTTATAGGAGCCGGCGGTGGAATTTATACGACGGGGATCCTGGACTCGAATACTGTTAACTCAAACAGCCGTTCAGTACCCACTACTTCCCAATTCGGATTTATGGCAAGGGCAGGTATTGAAGTCGGCCATTTCAGACTGGGTATTGAATACAATTTTGCAGCCAATGACGCTGCTTATTTAGGGCTTAAAATCGGCGCTTATATCGGCGGAGGCCGAAAAAATAAATGAGACGAAGATGCCCAAGCAGAAAAGCTTATTAGTTCTCCGATTCAATAATGTAATGCTATTCTAGGAGAAAATCATTTTAAATTTTATCCGTTCGCGCATCAATATTTTTATATCTTGTATCAAAACTATACTGGTTATGAAAAGGCTTTTCATTACAAGCGCATTGCTTTTTTTATGTGCATTTTTCTTTACGAATAGATTATATGCACTTGCAGGCGACACTACAGATATTTCCGCTTACAAAAAAACCATTGATGATAACCTGCAGAAAAATGTGCAGGAGTTTATTGAATTTGTGTCCATCCCCAGTCTTTCTTCACTGGCTGCGCATAAAAATGATATGCAGCATTGCGCTGAATGGCTCAGAAATAAGTTGCAGGCAAAAGGTTTGTTGAACGCCCAGGTGCTGGCAACAGATGGCCATCCTGTGGTATTTGCAGAATGGAACCAGGCAAAAGGTAAACCTACTGTTCTCATATACGGCCATTACGATGTTCAGCCTGTACAGGAATCCATGTGGACGAGCGCACCTTTCATTCCCAAAGAAGAAAACGGCAGGATTTACGGACGTGGGGCATCGGATGACAAAGGTGGAGTAGCGGTTGCCATTTGGGCGATAGAAACCATGTTGCAAACAGATGGCAGGTTGCCGGTGAATGTAAAATTATTTTTTGAAGGCGAGGAAGAAATCGGCAGTCCGCACCTCGGAAAATTTGTTACTGAACACAAAGATTTACTGAAAGCAGATTATGCATATAGTGTAGATGCCTTTCAGAAAAGCGATACGGAACCTGAAATGGTGATGAGTGTAAGAGGCGGCTGCACTATGGAGTTTAGTATAAAAACGGCAAACCGCGACCTGCATTCAGGTGTATTTGGTGGCAAGCTTCCCAATGCTGCGCAAATACTTGCACAACTAATATCAACTTTCCACAGCCCTGATGGAAAAGTTGCTGTTGAAGGGTTTTATGACAAAGTAATTCCGATGACCGCAGAAGAAAGGGCTATGGCCGCCAATGCACCTTACGATGAACAAAAAGAAATGCAGGAATATGGCGCTTCGGTTTACAGCGGAGAAAAAGGATATAGCTCTATTGAACGTGTCTGGTACCGACCCACGCTTGAAATTACGGGAATATGGAGCGGGTATACTGCAGAAGATGGTTTCCTGAATATCGTACCTGCCTCTGCACATTGCCGCCTTATGTGCAGGCTGGTATCCAATCAGCAGAGCGAAGTAATTCTTGAACTCATCAAAAAACATATTGCCGCTCATTTGCCTGAGGGTGTAACATTAACCTATAAAGACCTCGGTGGCGGAGCAATCGATGCTGCAAAATTTCCCTCCAATACCCTATCATTTAAGGCAGCGTATACCGTACTGACCAGATTATACGGGAAGGAGCCTTTGCTAATGGGAACAGGTGGCAGTAACGCTGCACTTGCCATTATGATGAAACAATTGAATCTACCCATGTATTCATTCGGTTTTTTGCAGGAAGATGAGAATTATCATTCACACAATGAGTTCATGCGTATTTCAGATTTGAAAAAAGGACAGTACGCATTTTGTATGTTGCTCAAATATATTGGAGCAAGAAAGATGTAAAGGCATTCTGAAAATGAATTAATATTCATCAAACATCTTCTTGCCTGTATGAGATTTGTAATGTACAGATACCGGTATGCACTTTACGATACTTTACGCCGGCAGTGTCAAGCATATGCTTTGAGGCTTTAAACACATCGTTATGCGCATATTTATCGGAAAGGTAAATGACTTCTGTAATTCCTGATTGAATAATGGCTTTGCAACACTCGTTACAGGGAAATAAAGCCGTATAAATTTTACAGCCATGCAGGTCCATACCAATATTGTTTAAAATGGCGTTCAGTTCTGCGTGACATACATAAGGATATTTTGTACTGAGGAAATCACCTTCCTTCGCCCAGGGAAAATCATCATCATTACAGCCGATAGGCAGACCATTGTATCCGGCACCTACTATTTTATTTTTATCATTGACAATGCAGGCACCTACCTGGGTGGAAGGGTCTTTGCTGCGTTTGGCCGAAAGCAATGCGACTCCCATGAAGTACTCGTCCCAGGAAATATAGCCTTCTCTTTTCTTCATATATTATTTATCATTTCTCAACACAAGATAAATCAAATAATAAATTGAGGAAAAGTGGCATCACTGGCAAGAAGCCGTATCAGTCAATTGTGTTTCTTTTCTGATACCGAAGAAAAATTCTGAAAACAATAAGACTTCTTTATAGCAGATCAAATTTTCGTCATACATCAATTTGCTTACCGGTGAGAATGCTATGAAAAGGAATTACGGGAAAGTAATTCCAATTTCAATCTTACAAAATGATTAAGGCTACCAATAACTACTGAAGCTTGTCGCTGAGCTGTAATTTTATAATCATCCCCAAATTGCAAAAGTCAGGTTGATGATTTTAGCTGAATACTGTTTCTTTTGCCAGCGTTACGGCAAACCGGATGTTTTATCCAGCACTTTTCCATGAGGCTCATTTTTTAGAGAAACAAGAGATAACATCTTTTGTAAAATATGGCTCCTGACAACTCCAAAAAATATAATTTACTTTTAAAAAATCTTTCCCAAAAGCATAAAGTTGTGGAACAATATTGGTATGGTTTTTAATATTTTCTTCTGAATTTGTTTTCCCAATATAATTCCCGTCCTGAACAGCAATTCCCAGGGGAACTATATAGCTTCCCTCGTGCATTAATGCTAAAATATGATTTAATTGTCCTTTTGCTTTAAACATCAGATCTGGCCCGCCAAGACCAACACCTATTTTTTCAGCATATCGGAATACACCTCTAAGATAGCCTTTGTCTTCCCAGGGAAGCCACTCCCCCGGCATAAAGTTGGCGTATTGCATCGTAGTAGATTTCGGGAATGCTTTTTTTAGTGAAAGCATATTGGTTTTTATACATTCCGCGTACAATTCGGGTGAAAACTTTTGATCTTGTTTGTGACCAACCCCTATTGCCGTTTCCTGTAAGTTGATCCCTTCAATTTTTCCATCAAAATATTTTCCAAGTGAGTCCAGCAAAAGGATGAACCTTTTTTGTACATTGACATTCCAGCGTTTTGCGACCCAACCTGCTTGTTTTCCATGGTCATCAATTTGCATCACTTCACCACCATCGTATTCTTTGGTAAGCAAATAATTCGGCACTGCTTTCCATTGAGAGTTAAACGTTGCGTCTTGCAATTGAATAAACAGCACTTTGCCTTTGGATTTTAAATACTCATCGTCTTCAATAATTTTAGAAAAGTCATACTGGTCTTTTTCAGGTTCGAGCATACGCCACGAGTACATGATTTGAGCGCCTGCAAATTGCGGCATTTTCAAAAATGGATGATTTCGAATGGATTCTCGGTCAGTTGAAAAGTAAACGAAGTTCTTAATGCTGCAATCATCAATAGGGCATCTTGCATTAAGGTATTTTTTATATGCATCTCGGTATTTTTCTGCAGGATTGGTCAAATTCTGACAATGAATATTCATGTGAACGGACGTTACTGAAAATACAGTTAAAATTGTCTTCTGATAACTGATTAGAGGAAACATTTTTGTTGATTTTTGTAGCAGTACATTTAAGTATTGGACACAATAAGCAGGTGATATTTTGATGTTGCAGCATTGCGCAAGGAAATGCAAAAAAATGCAGTAAAATGTCATAGGAATTACAACTAAAATATATAAAGTTAAGCGCAGTTGTTCACATTTTGAAAATTAAAAAGCGCTGATCTGCAGCGCTTTACATTTTTTTGTTTCCTATTCCAGCGGAGGGAGAGGGATTCGAACCCCCGGACCTGTTACAGTCAACGGTTTTCAAGACCGCCTCATTAAACCGCTCTGACATCCCTCCGGGTGCAAAATAAACGTGCAGAACTTTATCTTCCAAATAATAATAATTCTTTAAGATTTGGAAATTTTGTAAATTAGTAGTAAACGATTGTTCATCAAAACTTGGCAAATGAAAAAAGTAGCAGACATTATCAAACACAAAGGCAACAAAGCAGCTTCAATAACTGTTGGACCAAATACTACTGTTCTCGAAGCTTTAAGAATTATGGCCGACAAAAATATCGGTTCAGTAATGGTTATTGAAAATGACAATTATCTCGGTATTGTAACAGAAAGAGATTATTCCAGAAAAGTAATATTAAAAGGCAAATCCTCAACAGATACAAAAGTTTCCGAAATCATGTCTGATGACCTGCCGAGAGTAAACCCCTACGATACTGTTGACTTTTGCATGCAACTGATGTCTGACAAAAACATTCGTTATCTCCCTGTCTTCGATAATGCAAAATTAATCGGCATCGTTTCCATTAACGACCTGGTTAAAGAAACTATACGCACACATGAAGAAACCATCACTCACCTGAAGGATTACCTGCATTCAAATATGTAAATGAACCGCAAAATTTTGTCAAAACCCGGACAATATTTGAAGGTCCGGGTTGTATTTTATTCCGCCCGGCAGGAATTCTATGCAGCCCTCGTTGCGTCGCACACTTGTACTTCAACAATTCCTCTCGGCAACATCACTAACGTCTACAAATAACCGAAGTCATTTCCATGCTGTTCTTAAGAAGCGCAGCCAGTTACCGTGCATAACGTTTTCAATATCTTCTTCTGAATAACCTCTTTTCTTTAATATCAAGGCAATTCCATTGATATCAGCAATCGTTTCCAGATCATAAGGGGACTGCTCTTTACCAAAAGCGCCATCAAGGTCTGAGCCAATACCGACCTGCAAAGCATTTCCGGCAACCTGGCAAATATGATCAATGTGGTCAACAATGCGTTCAAGGTTGCACTGCATAATTTGAGGAGTCGATTTTCCCCGTACCCAATCAGGTACAATCATCCATGCATCCATTGCTGCTCCAATTACAGCCCCTCTTTCAATCAATGCTTTGATCATATCATCGCTGAATTGCCGGTTATGATTTACCAGCGCCCTGCAGTTATTGTGGCTTGCCCAAACATGGCCTTTGAAATTGTCGAGTGCCTGCCAGAAAGCATCATCACATAAATGAGTAACATCAAGAATAATATTTAATTCTTCCATCTTTTTTAACAGCTCTAAACCATTACCGCTCATTTTGCCTGCGGCATCTGTTCCATTGGCATACCTGCCCGGGCCATAATGCGCCGGTCCAACTGCACGTAATCCATATTGAAAAGCCCTTTCAAGATATCCAACTTCAACTATCGAATCAGCACCCTCAAGACTGAGTATATAACCAATCTTTTTTTTCTCAATGCTACTTTCGCTCCAGTATTTCAAATGCTTGTCTAAAGAATTCAAGTCAAAAACCTGTGACATCTCCCCTGCATGCTCCATTTCCTTATACCATGCCAGCTGCGCCTGTGTTTGTGCCCATGCCTGTTCCGGTGAATGCCAGCCTGGCAATGCATTACCCTTCGCAGTATATCTCGCAATTTGCGTGGCTACCACCAATCCGATATTTCCTTTTCTTAACTCGGGAAAACAAACAGTTCCTTTCCCGCGATCGGGTTTGTCAGTCATTTCTTTTTCCCGATTCCGGATTTCGGTTATGGGTAACCGTAAGTCCCTGTTCCATTCCATGGCATTCATACTCAGGTCAAGATGGGCATCAATAGTAAACATGAATTCCTGAATTTATTTCATACAGTTTTAGAAGAAAAAAACCTTAGATTACCTGATAATCCGGCCCGATGGGCCGTTTTGTATAAATTGCTCAACTTCGTCTCTGTTGATAATTGCCCAATCTCCTACAATGCTTTGTTTTAAAGAACCGCAGGCAATCGCAAAATCAATCACGCGTTGCGGCTCAAATTTATTGAGGAGACCAAATAACACCCCCCCGGTAAACGCATCTCCGCTGCCAATCTGATCAGTAATAAATGGAAGTTCGTGAGTAACTGAAAAATAGTATTTACCATTTTGCATCAGTGCACCGCAGTAACTATGCATAACCCCTTTTGTTTGCCTGAAACTCATGGCCAGGGTTTTGAGGTGAGGTAATTTCTGCCGTAACCCGTCGCAGCATTGCCGGAATCTTTCTTCATAAGATGCGGCTTTATCTGTTTCAATACCAAAGTAAACATGCGCAGAATCAAGATCTGCCACTGCAATTTCAGTATGCTTCAGCAATACCGGCATAATTTCACGGGGATGCTTACCGTATTTCCACAAAGTGGATCTGTAATTAAAATCTGAAGAAATCGCCACGCCTTTTGCTTTAGCCTCTGTAATCGCTTCAAGACATGCATCCGCCGCTCCTTGCGATACTGCAGGTGAGATTCCTGACCAGTGAAAGTATTCAACAGCATTGAATATTTTTTTCCAGTTTATTGTTCCGGGTTTTAAAAAAGAAAAAGATGAAAAAGCCCGGTCATAAATAACCCTTGAAGGCCTCATGTGGTTCCCAGCCTCTGTAAAATAAAGGCCGAGTTTATCGCCGTTATAAATAATGTCATTGACGCCAACTCCATAACTTCTTAATTGTTGTACTCCTGCAACCGACAAATCGTTTTCCGGAATACAGGTAATGTAGTTTGCTGAAGCGCCTAATCTCGATAACAATACACATACATTAGCTTCAGCGCCCCCAAAATAAGGATGCAAATCCCCCGCCTGCAAAAAACGTTTAGAGCCAGCACTATGAAGCCTTAATAAAAATTCGCCAAATGCTGCCAATCTAAATGAAGACATCTTCAAACATTTATTTCTTTAATTAATCTCTCTGAAAAACAGAGCATTTATTCCATCAAATATTTATTTTCCTGTCCCTTGCCACGGTTTTCCATTCTCCGTTTGCAAAATGATCATTTACCGTGATCGCTTTTTCAAACAATGCAACTGTTGGGCAAATGTGCATGGGCAAACCATATAGCACATCCCCTACTTGATAATGATGCCCTGCTCCGGCTTCAACTACCAAATGCTCCTCGCTTTGACCAATCGCTTTCAGTTCCGGGGCATTAAGGAAATAAATCCTTTTAGTAATTTCATTTTCTGCAGCCACTGATTTGTGCCCCAGATCAAGACATAATTTATTTTCAGCCGGCAAGGATATAACACGCGATATTACCAATGCTGCAGGCAAAAAATTCTGCTCGGGGCACAAATCCGTATAGCCTTTATCCCAGTATACAAAAGTTCCGGGGCTGCATTCCACATTTTCCCTTTTACAATGAATGGAAAAACTTGGTGACCCTCCGACAACGATAACAGGTTCCGCAAAACCCGAGTTCATGATTTGCTTTTTTAGTTGTGCAACTTTTTCAAAACATTCATCACATTTTTGTTTTCTTATATTGAAATCGGCATCACGGATGTGCCCATCATAAGCATGAAGGCCCACCGGCTTTATGCCTTTCAAACGGGAACATTGGATATATAATCCGAGTGCATGTTCAGGTAAAATACCGGTCCTGTTCTGACCAACATTAATGTCGATGTAAACCGGAACCGTTAAATTGTTGGCAGAGAAAGCTGATGCCATTTCATTTGCAGCCGCCACATGATCAACAAGACAAGAATATTGAGTAGACGGATATTCCCTGGTTAACTCAATGAAACGTTTTAATTTGGGGCCAACAGGCTGATAAGCGAGCAACACATCATCGGCCTTACACATCCCCATCATTTCAGCCTCTGCTATTGTCGCACATTTGAATTTGTGAATACCTTCATCCATCATCAACACCACCGCCTCTACACATTTATTTGTTTTTACGTGTGGACGCAACCGTTGCACATTTTCAACCATATTAACGGCTGTATGAATATTCGCTTTTACACGTTGCGGATAAATCACCAATGCAGGAGAATCCACTTCGTCAATATTGCTGATAGCATACCATGTATTTATTTGTTCAATCATAAAAATATTTTTAGTGAATGTGCAACTACCAATGGCCAATAATTCATTAAAAATTTAGTCATTCACCTATGCATCAGTTTTATCAAATCAGCCCCCCTTTGGCAATTGCTTATCCACGACTACACCAATTCAAACAATGCCTCTATTTCAACAGAAATATTATTAGGCAGAGAACCCATACCAACCGCACTTCTTACCCCGATGCCATTTTCTTCTCCCCATACTTTTGCAAACAATTCACTGCACCCATTAATAACATAGGGATGCTTTTCAAATTCAGGCGCTGCATTTACCATTCCCAAAACTTTGATCACCCTTTTTATTTTATCCAGCGACCCCAGATATTCTTTTAATGTAGCGATAATGGTGAGGCCCACCTGCTGTGCCGCATGTTTTCCTTCATCGGCATTCAAATCTTTCCCGACTTTACCGGTAATCAGATTGCCATCAGGAAGATATGGCCCCTGGCCTGAAATATAACAATGCTTGCCGTCAATTAGTACGGGCTTATATACGCCTTTAGGTGTGGGCGCCTGGGGAAGCTCCAGCCCCAGGTTTTTAAAACTTTGTTCTGCAGACATAATATTCGCTTTTAAAATATAGAATTCAAAATTAATACTCCAGCCAATCCCATCACAGATACGATGGTTTCCATCAATGACCATGACAAAAAAGTTTCTTTCACCGTGATGTTGAAATATTCTTTAAACATCCAGAAACCAGCATCATTTACATGAGAGAATACCACACTTCCCGCACCAACCGAAAGTACCATTAAATTCGGATTAACATGTTCCTGAACAACCAATGGAGCAATCATTCCGGCTGTTGTTAAACCGGCAACTGTAGCAGAACCTACGCAAACCCTGATAATTGCCGCAACGAGCCAGCCTAATATTAATGGATTTATCGACAAACTGTGCAAGGCCCCTGCTACCTGTGTGCTGATACCGCTGTCAATGAATACTTGCTTTAACCCCCCTGCGCCTGCAATTACGAGGAGAATCATGGCAATATCTTTTACCGCTTCAGCATAATGTTCCATTATTTCTTTGATATTTCTTCCTTGCCTGATACCTAATGAATAGGTGGCCACAGCCAATGAAATGATCATAACTACAACAGGGTTCCCTAAAAAAGCTATGATGTTTTTTTCCGGCTCACTACGTTTATCCATAAACGTTATCAATGTAAATAGCATGATCAGCAGCACCGGTAATAAAGAGGTAATCAGGCTATTTGCAGTGCCCGGCATTTTTTCCGCAGGAATATATTTAGGAAGAAAAGTTTGCAGCGGCGTGGATTTAATATTTTTCAAGGTCCCGGAAAATAAAGGACCGGCAACTATTACAGTTGGGACAGCGATAGTAATACCATATAACAGTGTAATTCCCATGTTTGCATGAAAGGCCGAAACCAGGGCAACAGGAGCAGGGTGAGGAGGCAGAAAACCATGGGTTACTGAAATAGCAGCCATCATTGGAATGCCGATATACACTGCGGGTAATTTATATTGATATACTATTGAAAAAACAAGGGGTACCATCAACACAAAACTTACATCAAAAAAAAGTGGCAGGCCAACAATAAAACCTGTAATGACAATTGCCCATTGAATATTTTTTTCCCCAAATTTTTTTCTGAGTGATCCGGCTATCACCTGGGCAGCGCCGCTTTCCGCAACCAGTTTTCCCAACATCGCGCCTACACATATTACTATGGAAAGTGAACCAAGCATATCGCCAATACCATGTTGCACAGAACCGACTATTTTATTTCCGGGCATTCCAAGCAACAAGCCTGCAAGCAAAGACACTATCAGAAAAGCAAGGAACGAATTTATTTTGCCCCACGTAATGAGCAGTACCAAAAGAAGAATGCAGAACAGAACTATGAGGATCGTCATTGGCGAACAATAATGATAGATGAACGGGTTGCCGAATATAGGAAATAAATTTATGAGCATCCACTGAATTAATAAACAAGAAAAAAATAATGCAGTTGATCTCCCAAATAACCACAGACCGGAAAATAATGACCGGTTTATTCATGCAAGCCTGCGCTATGAAACCGCGGGACAATTGATGAAGAAGTATAAAAATCCAGTTAATAAAAAATGAAGCCTTCTACCCGGGAATAATGTTCAATGGAATTGTTGCCGTACAAGTGAGTGACACAACAGAAGATGAACAGGATTACTTTAGCTGGCTATATTGTAAACAGTTCAGGTCAGCAGCAGTTTACATTCATGAATGAGCCTGCCCTTGTCGATGGCAACAGTACCTACCTCTTCACAAACCAATCCTCCTGCTATATTTGCAATTTCCGCCATCAGGCGAACATCTTTTGTAGCCGCGTACACCAAAGCAGCAACGGCAATTACCGTGTCACCTGCACCTGAGACATCAGCAATATTACGCAGGTGCGAAGAAACAATCATTCCTTCTTTCCCGTCCTGGTAAAAAACACCTTTTTCAGAAAGTGTGATAAATGAAATCTGGTGATGAAGTTTTAAATATAATTGTGCATGGATATTTTTTAGCGCCGGTAAATTGATATCCTCCAGCAAAATGTTCAACCCTTCCTTCACTTCTTTCAGGTTAGGCTTGAAAATATCAACCCCTTTGTAAGTAAAAAAATTCTTTCGCTTGGGGTCTACAGCGGTAACCACGTTGTTCTTCTGACAAACCGCTATGATTTTGTGAATGACATTTTCCGTCAAAACTCCTTTGTTATAATCTTCAAAAATCAATACCCCAGGTTTTTCCTTCTCGATATATTTTTTTACAGCATCAACTAATTTTTTTTCATCATCGATATCAAGGTCTTTTATTGTTTCCGCATCAAGGCGCATCATTTGCTGATTGCGGCTGATGACACGCATTTTATTAGTTGTAATTCTCGCTTCACTTTTCAGCAAATGCGAGGAATTAATATTATTTTTTGAAAGTAATGCCTGCAGTAAGATGCCGTCATCATCATCTCCAATCACTGAAAAAATATTAACCTGTGCACCGAGTGAAGCTGCATTCAGGGCAACATTTGCAGCCCCGCCAATGCGGTGCTCCCGCCTGTCAAAACTAACTATGGGAACAGGCGCTTCCGGCGAAATCCGTTCTACATGCCCCCACCAGTAAGTATCAAGCATCACATCGCCCACAACCACAATCTTGATTTTTTTAAATTGCTGAAATAGCCTTTGAAAATTCATGCACCGGTTTTTTCAGTTTGCAATATAGCACAATTGCGTGTGGTGAATAATGGATAATAATAAGAAAAATCAGTGATTAAGGGTTTAAAAATCCTGTCATGTCATTTTTTGATTACCCTGCAACCATATATATCTCCGGTAGTTTTGCCTTCATGCGCCTGAAATTTTACCACCACAAACGACTTGCCTTTTACCAATTCAGAAGGAATGGCATACTCCATATCGAAAAAATTATTGGGGTGATCGTGTTTCAATTCCTGTGTGATTATTACTGTTCCGTCAACAAGAATATCATGGATGCGGTTATTATCCCCGCCCCAATATGTCACCAATAAAATATTCCCCTTGGTGCTGTCCACTTTCATATTAAAAGAAAAATATCCAAGGGTATGTGCATTGCGGGATTTTTTTCCCTGTTCTTCTCCCAAATAACTGTTTTCAGATTTCAAGTCATGATCGCGTTCAGGTTGCATTTCACCGATGCGCAACACATCGATAGTACGGTTTTCTATATCCTGTTTCCTTTTCTTTTCCGCTTCATAACCGGCTTCCCGTTTTACCCAGTCTTCATTTGTAAAATAATCCCAATACACACTGTAATAATCATTATAATTTGTAAAGAAAGGAGTGAGGGTTATATCAGCAGGTTTTCCAACATCTTTTGTAATGAAAGTTAATGGCTGACCCGTTACCGGTTTTATCCAGTCGCTTACATTCCGGTTGCCGGTGAGGACAACAGGTACATCATGAATATCAGATAATGCTTTTTGCCCCAGGTCTCCGGCAAGTACCAGCGGGCCGTATAAAAAAGCAATCCTGCCGGGATTATCCGGCATGCTTTCAGTGTACACGCTCATGGGCATTACTACCCTGACCCGGTCATTATTCGCCCAGTTTCGGCTGATAATAATGTACCCGTTTTCTTCTTTTAAGATATTTACCTGTTTATCATTAACGGCAATACTTATCTTATTTTTAGCCCACCATGGTTTCCTTATGCGAAATGAAAATACAGCAGGTTTCTTATTATGAAAAGTAAAATGCACCGTGTCGGAATATGGGAACGCCGACTCCTGTTCTATTGTAACTTTTTTTTCTTTCCAGTTCAGCACTGAAGGAATAAAAAGATTAACAAACAAACTGCCATCGCTTCCTTCGTAATAAATGCTTTCAGTGTATTTGGAATGATTTTCCATTCCGCTGCCTACACAACAGGTGAACGTATTGAACTGGTCGCTGAATTGTTTTTTGGTACCCATGCGCAAGGGAACAAAATAACACATCATGCCCGTTTCCGGGTTTTGAGATGAAAGAATATGATTGTACAAAGCACGTTCATAATAATCAGCCAGCTTACTGTCCGGATGCCAGCAGAACAAATGCCGGGTAAGCTTGAGCATATTATAAGTGTTGCATGTTTCACAGGTGCTCTCGCTTAAAAAATCACTGAGCTTATCAGGCTCCGCAAGATATTCATGGTCGCTGTTTCCTCCGATTACATAACTGTGATGATGGACCATAATATCCCAGAAATTTTCTGCAATTTTTTTATCATTATCATCAGCCTGCAATTCATATCTTCTTGCACAACCGATAATTTTCGGGATCTGCGTGTTAGAGTGCTTGCCGGGCAATGGATCTTTACCTGCAGCCAGCGGGTCCAAAATTGCTTTATGCTGGAACTTATAAGAAAGGCCAAGATATTTTTTGTTCCCCGTAAGGGAATAAATATTCACCAGCACTTCATTCATGCCACCAAATTCGCAGGCAAGCATTTTTTGTAATTGCTCTTCATTGAGTTTCTTTAAAGTATTTTCAGTCCAGTCAGCCATTTTAACGTCGATGCCTAACGCTTTTTGATTATCACAATACAGATAAGCATCCAACAAACCGGCCATTACCTTGTGAACAGTGTACCAGGGCGACCAGCCGCCGTTTAAATCAAATCCGCTCGTTTTAATTTCACCGAGAGCCAGTTTTCCGAAAATGGAATCCTGCCTGGGGATTGCCCCGATATAACCCGTGCCTTTGGCATCCTGACATTTTGCCAACTGATCCACCAAATAATTCACCCTTTCCAAAAATTTTCTGTTGCCGGTTGAAGCATACATCATTGAGCATGCAGAAAGATAATGACCAAGGGTGTGACCGGATAATCCTTCACTTTCCCAACCCCCATATACTTCGCCCTTCGTTGGCAATCCCGCATATTCATAAAATCGGAATAATAACCTGTCGGGATCAATCGACAACAAATAAGCGGCATCTTTTTCCATTGCGTTTTTGAAAGGGCTATTGAGCAACCGCACATCCTTCAGGTTAAATGCATAAGCCTGTAAATTTGCGACGGGTTTTACTTTTACCGCACTATTGCTTTTTTCAGGAACATAAGACTGCGGGAAGGCAGAAAAGCACAGAAGTGTGAACAAAACAATCAGAATATTTTTTTTCATTGCTGATTAATAAATTTTAGGTCTCTTTTTGAAATTTTATTTCTTGACCCGAACAGTGTTTAATAACTTTTCCAAAGCTTCAAGTTGCTTTCAAACTTCGATGAAGCAAATCGGGTTTTGGAAAAGTTCGGTTACAACCCAAAGCTTAAAGCTCATCGCTTCCTTAATTATTCACCTTCACATCTTTGATTCTAACGGGTAACCATACCTGCATTTGATTTTGGCCGCGGTTACACCACACATAATAAGGTATGGCTACCATTTCCTTTTTTACAGTCTGCACGGCGCTGCCATCAGTATTAATTGATATGGCAGGCACTTCTCCCCTTACGGCAATTACATGTTCCTTGCCGATTGTTTTATCGAACGTTGAAAGCAATGCCGTTTCGGGCAAAACAAAATTCCAGGCTTGATTGTCGTTATCTGCACCTTCAACGCAGTATACCAATGGTCCACGCTGGATGGCCACTCTGTCTTCATCGGCTTTTAATTCAGGCCTGCTGACCACTCTTTTTATTTCCATCGGGAAGGATATTTCCACTTGATCATTTTTCTTCCACTCACGGTCAATTATGGCATATCCCTTTTCCAGTTCATAATGAACATCCTGGCCATTTACTTTAATAGAATATTTTGCACCAACATTATCTTCAAAACGATATAGGCCACCAGGAACAGCCTCACCATTTATCCAACCGGGAATGCGCAAATGCAACGTAAATTTTGATTTTTTTGCAGGAGAGATACCAAGTTTCACCTCGCCGTTCCATGGATAATTTGTCTGCAGGTCAACACGCACCTGTTGCTTGCCAACCTCCACGGAGGTGCTGCTGCCGACAAATAAATTTATCCAAATGCCATTGTCATTATAGCCGTAAATATAATTGCCCAGCGAAGCGAGCAGCCTTGCAATGTTTGCAGGACAGCAAGCGGTGCCGAACCATTCCCTGCGATGATTTTTTCCAGCTGATGCGAGTGTGTTGCCATAAAAGAAAAGGTTTCCATCAAGAGAAATGCCGTCTAACGCACCGTTATATAATGTCCTTTCCAGCACATCAATATATTTGCTTTCACCCGTAAGCAAATTCATGCGTTGGTTCCAGAAAACCATACCTACCGATGCGCAGGTTTCACAGTAGGCTTCACCGTTAGGGAGGTCATAATCGTTTGAAAAACCCTCATTATTACCTGATGAGCCAATACCTCCTGTAAGGTACATGTTTCGGTACACCACATCCTGCCAAACCGTTTTCATGGCATGCATGTAAGCAGTATCACCGGTAAGTGCAGCAACATCAGCAGCGCCGGTGTACATATACATGGCACGCACGGCATGGCCAGTTATTTTTTGTTGTTGCTTTACAGGAACCACATCCTGTGCATAAGCTGTATCTTTCCAATCAGTCCAGGTGTAACCATAAGCATATCCATGGCCCCTTTCACTCAATAACCAATCAGCGAGGTTGAGATATTTTTTATCATGAGTAACCCGGTATAATTTCACGAGTGCCAATTCCAGTTCCTGGTGACCGGTTACCCAATGGCGTTTCCCGGGGCCGAACAATGAATCAAAATGATTGGCAAACCTGATAGCCACATCCAATAATTTTCTTTTGCCAGTGGCTTCATAATAAGCTACTGCAGCTTCGATCAGGTGGCCGCCGTTGTAATCTTCATGCATACTCATATCGGTCCAGCGCTTATCCAGTCCATTTAACGTAAAATAAGTGTTGATATACCCATCGGGCAACTGTGCTTTTGAAATAATATCAATCCATTCATCTGCTTTTTTCTCCAGTGCACTGTCGGGATTATGGCTGAGGGAATAACTGATTGCTTCCAGCGCTTTGTATACATCCGAGTCGTCATAAAAAATACCAACAAATTTTCCTTTCTTCAAATGTGCAGCTATTTCAAAATTCCGGATGCGCGGGGTTTTTACTTCTGTTTGATCAACACAAACAGGAATAGTAACCGTTGCCACTTTGTCGATTTTAGGCTTCCAGAAACTGTCGTTAATATTGACCTGCGAAAATTTTACAGGCTGTAACTGCTGCATTGATTGGGCATTTAATGCCCCTGCATTTATCATTACTAATAACAAACAAACAATTACTTTTTTCATGCAATACACCAATTTTTAATTAAGCAAGGATTCATGTTTTCCAAAGTTAGCTTTAATTCAAAAAAACAGGCTTTTGGCATTGATGATTTATTTACGGATATTAACCCACAGCTTTGAATAATGCAGAAAAATAAGTTAATATTTGTAATATGAAAGTGGTGCAGTTTACCATACCGGTCGCAGAAAACCATTCCGTGATTGTTCAGGAGGATGTACTGTCCCATTTTTATCCGCACCTTCACCGCCATAAAGAAATGCAGGTGATGTGGATTATGGAAGGAGAAGGAACAATGATTGCAGGCAATAATATGCAGCGGTTCAAGCCGGGAGAGATATATATCATCGGCGCCAACCAACCCCATGTTTTTAAAAACGACCCGGGATATTTTGACAAGCGCAGAAAAAAGCAGGTTCGCTCACTGATGATTTTTTTTAATACCGAAGGGCTACTTGCACAAATGTTTAACCTGCCGGAGATGAAATCAATCAAAAAATTTCTTGCTTTAACACCGAACGGCCTCCAGGCTGATTATAAATATTATAACGCTATTACCAAAGCTATAAACGAAGTGAAAAACAAAAACAATGTCCGGCAGGTTACTGCTTTCATTGATCTGCTGCATTTATTTGCCGGGCTTAAAAACTGGAAGATGCTTTCCATGGAAAATATCGAATATGCCATCACTGATTCTGAAGGATTGCGCATGAATAATATTTACCAATACACTATGAAAAATTATACAAATAATATCAGCCTCGATAAAATCGCATCTGTTGCGCACATGACGCCACAGGCGTTTTGCAGGTATTTTAAAAAACATACGTTGAAAACTTTTGTAACTTTTTTAAATGAGGTCCGTATCAGCGAGGCATGCAAAAGAATGATTGCAAGCGAGTATGACAGCATTGCTTCTATCGCTTACCAGTCGGGCTTTGGGAATACAGTTACCTTCAACCGGGTTTTTAAACAGGTAACAGGCGTGGCGCCAAAAATATACATCCGGCAGTTCAGGGAACAATCCCTTGATATGACCCGATGAACAGGTCAATATCTGTAAATAACAAATTAATCATTGATGGCCTTATTGAATGGCAGCATGTTAATTTTGCACACACAATTAATTAATGAAAAGATTTTATGGTAAATGTAAACTGGCTTGGCGTATATCCCGCGCTGCTTACGCCTTTCAAAGAAAACGAAGAAATAGATTTTGACCTGTTCGCCAAAAACCTGCATGCGCAGGTAGAAGCTGGTATTGATGGTATTGTGCTTGGCGGTTCACTTGGGGAAGCAAGCACGTTGCTCAACAGCGAAAAAAACGAATTGGTAGTTTACAGCAAAGAGTTATTGCAAAATAAAATTCCGGTAATCGTAAACATCGCGGAGCAGGCAACTAAGGCGGCGGTACATGCCGCAAAAGATGCAGCGAAAAATGGCGCCGATGGCCTGATGCTGTTGCCACCGATGCGTTATAATGCAGACAGCCGGGAAACGCTGGAGTTCTTCAAAGCTGTTGCCACTTCAAGCCCTTTGCCGATCATGATCTACAATAATCCTGTTGATTATAAAATACTGGTCACCCTGGATATGTTTGAAAAACTTGCGAAATTACCGACAGTGCAGGCCGTGAAAGAATCAACAAGAGATATTTCGAATGTAACGCGTATGCATAACCGGTTTGGAAGCCGGTTCAGAATACTGACTGGTGTTGACCCATTGGCTTATGAAAGCCTTGCTGCCGGCGCAGATGGCTGGGTGGCCGGACTGGTGGACGCTTTTCCTAAAGAAACCGTAGCGATCTTCAGGTTGATTAAAGCCGGACGATTTAAAGAGGCGCTGGAAATTTATCGCTGGTTTTTGCCATTGCTTGAGTTGGATATTCACCCGAAACTGGTCCAGTACATTAAACTTGCTGCAAAAGCAACAGGTATTGGTTCCGAATATGTGCGTGCCCCCAGGTTGGTATTAGAAGGGGAAGAAAGAAAAAGAGTGCAGCAGGTTATTGACAATGCATTGGCCAAAAGGCCAACTCTGCCAGAATACTTGCACCTGAAAAGTATAGCGTAAAAAACAAGAAATCATTTCGTGAATGGTCAATGGTGAATGATAAGTCAGAAAATATTAATGGTTCATTATTGACCATTCACGATTAATTTTAGTTATTAATTTCAACCTTGCAGATGTCTTCGAAAACTTTTTTTTGTGTAGACGCACATACATGCGGGAACCCGGTCCGCCTTGTGGCAGGCGGCGGCCCGGTATTGCATGGCAACAACATGATGGAAAAACGCCTTCATTTTTTGCGTGAATACGATTGGATACGAAAAGGGCTGATGTTCGAACCACGAGGACATGATATGATGAGCGGAAGCATTTTATATCCACCACATGATGATCAAAATGATATCGGGGTTTTATTTATCGAAACAAGCGGCTGCCTGCCGATGTGCGGCCACGGAACAATCGGAACGGTGACGATTGCTATTGAACAAGGGTTGATCATTCCGAAAAAACCGGGCAGGCTTCGCTTAGAAACGCCGGCAGGCCTTGTTTTGGCAGAATATAAGCAGGAAGGAAAGAAAGTGAAATCTGTAAAGCTTACCAATGTAAAATCATTTTTGTATGCTGAGGACCTGGAAGTAGAATGCCCTGACCTGGGTTTATTAAAAGTGGATGTTGCTTATGGCGGAAATTTTTATGCCATCGTTGATCCGCAAAAAAATTTCAGCGGGCTTGAAAATTTCAAAGCCGATCAATTAATATCCTGGGCAAGGGCGTGCCGCCAAAGATTGAATGAAAAATATACATTCGTTCACCCGGAAAATGAACACATCAAAGGATTGAGCCACATTTTATGGACGGGCAAAACAATTTCCCCGGAAGCGACTGCCCGCAATGCTGTTTTCTATGGCGATAAAGCCATTGATCGCTCGCCTTGCGGAACAGGGACATCAGCACGCATGGCGCAGTGGCATGCAAAAGGCAAACTAAAAAAAGGAGATGCATTTGTGCACGAAAGCATCATCGGCTCACAATTCATCGGCCGCATTGAAGAAGAGGCAACCATTGCAGGAAAGCCTGCCATTTATCCGAGTATTGAAGGCTGGGCAATCGTTACAGGGTATAATAATATAATCATTGACGATGATGATCCGTATGCGCATGGGTTCCAGGTGATATAAATTTCAAGTTTGCAGTTTATAGTTCTTCTGTGTAACTGTGATTATACGTTTAATAATACATTTTATGATAAGAGACTGAAAGCCCAAGATTATAAACTCGAAACTTGTCGTCGCTCAATAGTAGTAATGCCGATGAACGGATTGCGACGCAAGGATGCTGAAAAGAATTACCAATGCCGGTATCAAAATATTTCTTCCCGAATTATTAATAAAAACTGCTATGATGAGAAAATTTCTTCCCGCTATTTTTTGCTTTTTATTGATCGGCATAACCAACAGCTTCGCACAAACGAACTACGATTATGTTCCCTGCAGCGAGATGCCATACATCATGCAGCAATACAATGCTGATTATAATGCACTGCAAAGATTTTATACGCCTGCGGACAATGATTCGCCTTTTGGCTATGGAGGCGGCGATTATAACGGAGCAGCTTCACCGGAAAAAAGAGAGCGATTAGACAAATTGTATAAAGAATATCTTCAAAAACTTTCGCAGATTGATTTCGACAAATTGCCGCAGGAATGTAAGGTTGATTATATCTTATTTAAAAGAGACCTGAATGCAAACCTGCAGTCATCTTCGGTGAAAGCAGCCGGTTATGAAAAAAATAAACAATGGATGCCGTTTGCCGATAAAATATTTGCACTCGAAAAATTGCGCCGCCGCGGCGCTTCGGTTGATGGAGAAAAAATTGCGAAGGAATGGTTTGATATTTCGAATGAAATAAAATCACTGGAAGCAAAACTGGAAGACGACAAAACGATTGCTTTTGAAAACACTTATGACGCAGCAGATAATATCAGGCTGATCAAGGCCTCTACAGAAAGTGTGTATCAATTTTACAATGGTTACGACCCGATATTCACCTGGTGGGTGCCGAAAACATACAAAACGCTCGATAGCCTTTTAGGCGATTATGCAAATGCATTTAAGAAAAAAAGAGAGCACCTTGCAACACCTGATAAAAGCGGCATTGTCGGTCAGCCGGTGGGAAGGGATGAATTGGTGAGGCAATTGCAATATGAAATGATTCCTTACACACCGGAAGAACTGATTAACATTGCGAATAAAGAATTTGCCTGGTGCGATGCAGAGATGCTGAAAGCAAGCCGTGAAATGGGTTTTGGCGACAACTGGAAAGCTGCTGAAGAAAAAGTGAAGAACACATTTGTGCCTGCGGGAAAACAACCTGAAATGATTTTGGGTTTGTATAATGAGTCGGTTGATTTTTTGAAAAAGAATGACTTGATCACCATTCCGCCACTTGCTGAAGAAACATGGGGAATGTATATGATGTCGCCGGAGAGACAATTGGTCAACCCATTTTTTCTGGGCGGAGAAAGTATTATCATCTCCTACCCTACCAACACGATGGATGAGGATGCAAAACTGATGAGCATGCGTGGGAATAACCCACATTTTTCAAGAGCTACGGTGCACCATGAACTGATTGCAGGACATAATCTTGAATTTTTCATGAATGAGCGTTACAGGACTTATAGAAATTTCAACACACCTTTTTGGGTGGAAGGATGGAGCTTATATTGGGAGCTTTTGCTGTGGGACCTTAAATTTCCGAAAAGCCCTGAAGACCGTATTGGCATGTTGTTTTGGCACATGCACCGCTGTGCAAGAATTATCTTTTCACTGAATTATCACATGGGAAAATGGACACCACAACAATGCATAGATTTTTTAGTGGAAAGAGTGAACCATGAAAGAGCCAATGCAGAAGGCGAAGTGCGCCGTTCATTTGAAGGAAGGTATCCTCCATTATATCAGCTTGCTTATCTTACCGGCGGCAGGCAGTTTTATGCTTTGAAAAAAGAATTGGTTGACAGCGGCAAAATGACTTATAAACAAATGCATGATGCCATCATGCATTTGAATTCAATGCCGATTGAAATGATAAGGGCTATACTTACTAATCAGCCGCTGACAAAAGATTTCAAATCCGCATGGAGGTTTTATAACTGATATTCATTTTAAAACAACATATATTATTGTCAGGATGAAAAAAGCAATAGCCATTTGCATTTTATTTCTCGGTTACTCATCAACATTTTGCCAAACTGCCGATACTGCCGATATCAGTATTAAGCAGGATTCCGTACTGATCTTCTACCACAAACAAAAAATAGGCGAAGCATTACTAAAAAAAAATGGCAGTACTTATACCATCAATATAAAAAAAGAGACCATTGGCGACAGGGTGTATCAAACTATCGTGATTAATTCCGATCAGAAAATAGAACTATCCGGGAATATTCTGGGAACCAATGAATCTATCGCCTGCGAATCTGATCCGAAAGACGGCCTGAAGTTTGTCCGCCAGGTAATCGGGCCAAGTCACAACCTTCGAAACCAGGCGGTGTATGAAAGAAAAAACGACTGGCTGATTTCTTTTGATGATGTATATAATAAAATTTCTGTTGAACCTATAGTTCTTTCTAACAATAACATCCGGCATGCATTTTCAGTTGCCGGAGAAGAAATTATTATTCGCATCAGGCCGCATTATTATAAAAATCACAGGGGGTTACATTATTTTGACCCTTCGACATATATAGTACCGGATAAGCCTATTAACGGGTGGTGTTCGTGGTTTGCCTATTTCAACCAGATTGATGAAGAAAAGATCAGGCATACGGCAGACGTTCTCTCTGAAAAATTAAAACCATTCGGCCTGGAATATCTGCAGATCGACGACGGTTACCAGCAAACGCCGATTGGTTTACCCGAAACTTGGCTGCAGCCGAATAAAAAATTTCCATCGGGTTTACAAAATCTTGCCGGCTACATTTCAAAAAAAGGGTTGAAGCCCGGCATCTGGACCAATGTATCTTTTGCAGATTCAGCGGCAGCTTACAGCAACAAAAACCTGTTTGTAAAAAGCAAAAAAAATGAACCGGCAAAAGGCAATTGGGTGGGTTATGTGATGGATGCTTCGCAACAAACAACACTTGATAAACTTGTCTCACCGGTCTATCATGCATTAAACCAACAAGGCTGGAAATATTTCAAACTAGATGCACTGAGGCATTTGAAGTATGAAGGATATAATTCCAATGCTGCATATTTTGCAAACAAAAAAATAAACAGGGATGAAGCATTCCGCAATTTTGTAAAAACAGTACGTAAAGAAATCGGGAATGAAAATTTTCTTCTTGCATGCTGGGGCATCCGTCCCGAACTGGTTGGGCTTGCTGATGGTTGCCGTATCGGCAACGATGGGTACAGTTATGCAGGCCTCGCACAATTCAATTCCTATAATAATATCATCTGGCGCAACGATCCGGACCATATTGAATTAAGCGATAAAGAAGCATATCGTTCGTGCACCGCCACTTCGTTAACCGGCTCCATATTCATGCTTACAGACAAACCTGAAAAATATGAATCTTCATTGATCGAGGCGGCCAAAAGAAGTATCCCGGTTTTATATACACAACCGGGGCAAATGTATGATGTGGACCCTTCAAGATCAGCCCGTATAGAAATGGCAGATGTGGAAATGAGCGGCTCCGGGCCACGCGTATTTGATGCTTCATCAACCACAACAACCGGTTTGTTTTTATTGGAAGTGAACAAGACTTTTGAAAACTGGATGGTATTGGGAAGGTTAGATGAGCGTGACCAGAAGATCAGTTTCAAAGACCTTGGATTGAATGACCAGAAAACCTATTTATGTTTCGAATTCTGGACAAAGAAATTTATCGGGGAATTTCAACATGAGTTTTTTCCCGGCGTTATCGACAGCAGTTACCATTGCCAGGTTTTTTGCATCCGTGAAAAAAAGAACAACCCGCAATTACTGGCAACCAGCAGGCATATCAGCTGCGGCGCTTTTGAATTACAAAATGTGTCGTGGAACAACAATTACCTTGAAGGCATCAGCAAAATGACTAACGGTGATGATTATACGATATATATTTATGAACCTTCGGGTTTCAACTTACAAAAATTCACCTGTAATAATGCTGAACAAATCTCAAATAACAAAGAAGGAAATATAAGGGCCATCACCATCAGGTCACCATCTCCGTCTGTTTCCTGGAAGTTGGAATATTAATGGATCACGTTATCGGCAACTTTATCTTTCTTTCCGGATACTGCTATAAAATAAATTGGGATACCTATCAACGTTATCAGCAATCCTAATACAGCATATAATGGTTTGTAAACAATCAGAAGTATGCAAAAAGCCGTGCCCATCAATATATACAGAAAAGGAAGAAAGGGATAGCCAAACGCTTTATAAGGCCTGTCTGCATCCGGACGTTTCTTGCGAAGAACGAAGATCCCGGCAATTGTGATTACGTAGAATGCAACAGCAACAAATGAGATCATATCCAGCAATTGGCCATAGCTTCCGCTTAAACATAATAAGGCCGCAACAACACATTGTGCCCACAATGACCATTGAGGAACTGCATTGTTATTGAGTTTCGAAGCAGGCTTGAAAAACAATCCGTCAAGCGCCATGGTATAATATACCCTTGCCCCTGCAAGTACCAGCCCATTGATACAGCCGAAGGTTGAGATCATAATTAATATAGCGATGATTGAGCGGCCTGCACTACCGAATATTACATTCGCTGCTGCAACTGCAAGCCGGTCTTCCTGTGGAAATGCAACTTTATTAATTGGTAGCACATGTATATACATCAGGTTTGTGCTGATATAAATAATCGACACAATCAGTGTTCCAAAGAATAAGCTCAATCCTACATTGCGTTTTGGGTTTTTAATTTCGCCGGCAATAAATGTTACATTGTTCCATGCATCGCTGCTGAATATGGAGCCGGTCATCGATGCTGCGATGGCGCCTAATAATGTAACTCCTCCGATAGCCTGCCAGTTTGTTGGTATTAATGCGCCGCTGTTATCTTTAGTCCCGAAATCCTGTGCAGCAACAAAACCATTATTCCAGTTGGCGCTCCAAAAGCTTTCTTTTGCCAGCAGGAAGCCGAAGATGGTTAACCCAAATAACGCCAGCAGTTTTGTAGAGGTAAATATGGTCTGAATTGTTTTGCCAGTCTTGATTCCGCGTGTATTGATATACGTTAGTAATACAACCACAGCAATTGAGATCAATTGTGCAGCGGAAACTTTGAAGCCTGAAGCATCGCCGATTAAAATATTTTTTTCACTGAAAGTCGGAATGAAATAAGCGGTAAACCGGGCAAACGCAACACCCACCGCTGCTATGGTTGCTGTTTGTATTACTGCAAAAAAACTCCAGCCATATAAGAAACCGGTAAGCGGGCTGAACGCTTCTTTCAAGTAAACATACTGTCCGCCTGCCTTCGGAAACATCGAACTCAGCTCTCCATAACTTACCGCAGCAATAACAGTCATAAATCCGGTAATGGCCCACACTGCAATCAGCCAGCCAGCGCTTCCCACATGCCTGGTAATATCCGCACTCACAATAAATATCCCTGAACCAATCATGGAACCGGCTACCACCATGGTAGCATCCAATAACCCCAGTGAAGGTTTGAAAGCAGTTGTTTGTTCAGCCATAAAAATTAATTATTTGGGAAGATAAGTAAATCATGGCAAATGGGAACAACGATATGGAAAATACCGTAAGCAGTTTACAATAATGTCTGTCTGACATTAATCTTATTTCTTTTTATAACCGGCATTTAAACCTGAGATTACATCAGTGGTGATGTTGAAGGCGCTGTCTTTATAATAAATAAAAGTAGTAGGGTCGTATGAAAAAATAAATGAAAAATTTTTTTGCCTGTTATATTCTTTTAAAAAGCCTTCAATTTTGCTTTTTATATCGGTCATTATATCAGAATTATTCTTGGCTAATTCATCCTGCATTTTTTGTTTTTCATTTAAAAATTCCTGTTGCATTTGTGCGTATTCCTGCTGCACCTGTTGGCTTTCAGCCTGCGTCATGCTTGCTCCTCTTTTTTGCCATTCCAGAATTTTACCCTGATTTTCCTGGGAAATCTTTGCAAGCTTGTTGTTCATCGAAGTCTCTTTTTCCTTCAGTTGGTTCAGGGCATCCTTAAAATAATTATAGTGCGCTTCTAATGAATCCAGTTCGAAATAAGCGATACGGAAAGTCGATGCAGTTTGTTTATCTGTTTTTTCCGAAATTACTTTTATCTGTTCAGTATGGTTATAGAACAGATAAAACAATACGCAGATCAGAACCAGACAAACCGAACTAATTATGGTAGAAATATTTTTCATCAAAACTTTTTTTGCAAGATAAATGCTTTCCATATAACAGAAGTGTTAAAACAGGGAAAGATTATTGTGGTTACCTGCATCAGAATATTTATTCAGCATCCTTGCGTCGCACACTTCAGCTGTTTTGCCCAAGTGATATCCCGGCCCAACATCACCATCCTTTATTAATCTAAAACGATATTATCTGCAAATGTTGCTTAAACAATTAATATAAAAAAGCAGGAAGGCCGGCTTCCTGCTTTGATTTATATTACTAAAAGTGTATGCAATTATTCCTCTTCATCAAACTGCATGGCTTCACGAGTAGTTTGCAGCAATTCATATTCCTCCTTGCTACCTACAATCATATTTTCGAACTCACGCAATCCGGTACCTGCTGGTATCGGATGTCCGGTAATCACATTCTCCTTCAAACCAAGCATATCATCTGTTTTACCCTGGATGGCTGCAGAGGAAAGCACTTTCGTAGTTTCCTGGAATGATGCGGCAGATATCCAGCTTTGTGTACCGAGCGATGCTTTGGTAATGCCCAGCAATAATGGTGCAGATGTTGCCGGATGCGCATCCCTGAATTCTGCCAGCTTCTTGTCGTTGCGACGCAAGATGGAATTTTCTTCCCTGACCTCACGCAAACTAACAATCTGCCCCGCTCTCAATTTGGAATCTCCGGGTTCTGTAATTACCTTCTTATCAAATATATAATCGTTCTCGTCTATGAATTCAAATTTATCTACTGTATCTTCTTCCAGGAACCTGGTATCTCCCGGATCAACAATAGTTACTTTACGCATCATCTGACGAACGATCACTTCAATATGTTTGTCATTAATCTTAACACCTTGTAACCTGTACACTTCCTGTATCTCATTCACCACATATTCCTGAACTGCAAAGGGGCCTTTAATAGAAAGGATATCTGCAGGTGCAATTTGTCCATCAGACAACTGCGAACCCGCTTTAATGAAGTCGCCATCTTGTGCAAGAATTTGCCTGGTCAACGGAACGAGGTATTTTTTAATTACTCCGTCTTTGGCTTCGATCACTATTTCACGGTTACCACGTTTAATGGCACCAAAAGAAACCACACCATCAATTTCTGAAACAATAGCAGGATTTCCCGGATTACGTGCTTCAAACAATTCTGTTACCCGAGGAAGACCACCGGTAATGTCTCTCAATTTGCCAAGTACACGCGGTATCTTCACGATTACCTGTCCGGCTTTCACATCATCGCCTTCTTCTATCACAATATGTGAACCTACCGGGAGGTTATAAGATTTATTATCTTTCACCCCCTCAATAACAATAGAAGGTATCTTTGTTTTATCTTTTGTTTCAATGACCACTTTCTCCCTATGGCCGGTTTGTTCATCTGCTTCTTCACGGTAAGTAATACCATCAAGAACATTCTCAAATTTCACCACACCGGCTATTTCCGAGATCACTACATTGTTAAAAGGATCCCATGTACAGATGACATCTCCTTTGCCCACTTTCTGACCATCTTTCACATTTAATGTTGCACCGTAGGGAACGTTGTTCGTAATCAGCAATCTGTCATTCTTCACATCCATGATACGCACTTCACCTGTACGGCCAATAACCACCTGAACTTTTACTCCCTCATTATTTTCAATCATAACTGTTCTTAACCCGTCGAACTGAATTGTGCCGTCAAATTTTGCAAGCATAGTCGATTCAACCGAAGCAGAACCAGCAACACCACCCACGTGGAATGTTCTCAATGTTAACTGGGTTCCGGGCTCACCAATTGACTGAGCGGCGATAATACCCACCGCATCCCCTTTTTGCGTGGTATAGCCTGTTGCAAGATTTTTTCCATAGCATTTTACACAAACACCACGCTTGCTTTCACAAGTCAATACAGAGCGGATTTCGATTGTTTCAATACCCGCATCTTCAATTCTCTTTGCTGTATCTTCAGTAATTTCCTCGCCTGCTAAAACGATTAATTTTTCAGAAACGGGATCATATACATCATGTAAAGATACCCGGCCGAGTATCCTGTCATACAACGGTTCTACGATATCTTCATTGTCTTTTAATGCTGAAGTGGCAATACCACGTAATGTTCCGCAATCTTCTTCTGTGATTACTACATCTTGTGCAACATCGACTAAACGGCGGGTTAAATAACCGGCGTCTGCTGTTTTCAATGCGGTATCCGCAAGGCCTTTACGGGCACCGTGTGTAGAGATGAAGTAATCCAATACGTTCAATCCACCTTTGAAATTTGACAAAATCGGATTCTCAATAATCTCACTTCCTGTTGAACCGGATTTTCTTGGTTTAGCCATTAACCCCCTGATACCGGCCAGCTGCTTAATTTGTTGCTTAGAACCACGGGCACCAGAATCAAGCATCATATAAACTGAATTGAACCCCTGTTTATCTGAACTCAATTCGCGTATAAGCGTTTCCGTTATACGGGTATCAACACGGCTCCATATATCTACGATCTGGTTGTAACGCTCGTTGTTGGTGATCAGACCCATGTTGTAGTTATCCCAAACTTCGTCCACTTCTGTTTTGGCATTACCAAGCAATTCCTCTTTCGTATCCGGAATAATAAGATCATTAATATTGAATGACAATCCGCCTTTGAATGCCATCCTGAAACCAAGCTGTTTGATGTCATCAAGGAACTTTGCTGTTTTAGGAACGTTTGTCCATTTGATGATATCGCCGATGATTTCGCGCAAAGATTTTTTAGTAAGAAGTGCATTGATGAAACCTGCATCAGCTGGAACATGCTGATTGAACAACACGCGACCAACTGTAGTTTCTATCAGCTTCTTTTCCAAATCTCCATTGTGAGCTCTTACATTCACTTTCACTTTCACAAAAGCGTGCAAATCAACAATGCCTTCATTGTAAGCGATAATCACTTCTTCCGGGCTATAGAAAACTTTTCCTTCACCGCGGACTTTTTCTTTGTCGGTCGATTTTTTCCCTTTTGTAATATAATACAAACCAAGCACCATGTCCTGTGAAGGAAGCGTTATTGGCGTACCATTTTGCGGGTTCAAAATATTGTGTGAAGACAACATTAATAATTGCGCTTCCAAAACTGCAGCAGCGCTCAGCGGAACGTGAACAGCCATTTGGTCACCATCGAAATCGGCGTTGAACGCTGTGGTAACCAACGGGTGCAACTGGATGGCTTTACCTTCAATCAATTTTGGCTGGAACGCCTGAATTGAAAGGCGGTGAAGTGTTGGGGCACGATTTAACATTACGGGATGCCCTTTCAAAATGTTTTCAAGAATATCCCAAACAATAGCTTCTTTTTTATCAACCAGCTTCCTTGCACTCTTTACAGTTTTCACTATTCCTCTTTCAATCAGCTTTCGAATGATGAAGGGCTTGAATAATTCGGCAGCCATATCCTTTGGTAATCCACATTCATGAATTTTCAATTCTGGCCCAACCACAATTACCGAGCGACCGGAGTAGTCAACACGTTTACCAAGCAAGTTCTGACGGAAACGCCCTTGCTTTCCTTTCAGCACATCGCTCAGAGATTTCAATGCACGTCCGCCTTCCGCTTTAACAGCATTTGATTTTCTTGAGTTGTCAAACAAACTGTCAATCGCTTCCTGCAACATTCTTTTTTCATTACGCAGAATGACTTCGGGCGCTTTGATTTCCAATAATCTTTTTAAGCGATTGTTACGGATAATAACACGGCGATACAGATCGTTCAGATCAGACGAAGCAAAACGTCCACCATCCAAAGGCACAAGTGGCCTGAGTTCCGGGGGTATTACAGGAATGTATTGCATAACCATCCATTCCGGGCGGTTAGCTATTCTGGTATTTGCATCCCGGAAACTTTCCACAACACTCAAACGTTTTAATGCATCTGCCTTTCTTTGCTGTGAAGTTTCATTTGCCGCTGCAGCGCGAAGGTCGAATGACAATTGGTCAAGGTCTATTCTTTCTAATAAACCGTGAACAGCCTCAGCACCCATTTTTGCAATGAATTTATTCGGGTCGTCGTCGGGCAAATATTGATTATCTTTTGGAAGCGTGTCCAAAATTTCGAGGTATTCTTCTTCCGTCAATAGATCACCGAAGTTCTGGCCTTTGTCCACACGTACACCGGGTTGTATCACTACATATCTTTCATAATAAATTATTGTCTCTAATTTTTTAGAGCTCATACCTAACAGGTACCCGATTTTATTGGGAAGGCTTTTGAAATACCAGATATGAACAACAGGAACTACCAGTTTAATATGCCCCATGCGTTCACGGCGAACTTTCTTCTCGGTAACTTCTACACCGCAGCGATCGCATACAATACCTTTATAACGGATACGTTTGTATTTTCCGCAGGCACATTCATAATCTTTTACCGGGCCGAAAATGCGCTCGCAAAACAAACCGTCGCGTTCAGGCTTGTATGTACGATAGTTGATGGTTTCCGGTTTCAGGACTTCTCCATAAGACCTTTCCAGAATGGAATCGGGCGAAGCTAATCCAATAGTGATTTTTGAGAAAGTGGCTCTGGGGCGATTTTCTTTTTTGATAGCCATATTTCGATTATAGTTTTTTAAATTTCGGGACTAAGCGTTCAAACAATAGAAAACATCTCAATTAAAGCTGATATATTTAATTGAACATTTTTAATTGATCATCAATGTTTTATCGCTAAAAAACCCACGTAAAATTGCCAACTTGCCTAAATTAAGGACGGCAAAGGTAAAGATTTAATAATAAAAAACCATAAAAGCTTTCAGGAAAGGCTATGTTGTTTTTCCAGAAACTTCTCACGTATCATATCCTGTACCGGAACGCCTTTTATTTTGCTTTCCAGCCAGGAGATAATATCAAGATAAGAAAAAGCACGCGTGGCAAAAGGGTTTTTTTCAAGCTTTTTCAGTTTATCAAGCAGTTTTTGAAATTCAGGCTTCAACTCTTTCGCCGACAAACGGAATGAACGACGAAGAAAGTTGAAAATTTCTTCTTCCACCACACCAAGGTTTTCCATCTTGGCCATAAAACGATAAACGGACTTGATAAGATATTCCAATAACTGGTAATTCTCCAATTCATAATGGGCAATTAAATGCAACAGACGGGAATAACATTGCAGGTCTGTTCGAAGTTCTACTTTCCAGTTAATGATTTTATTAAGATAATCAATTGCTGCTTCGTAATCACCGCTTCCAAAATACAATGAAGCAAATTTATAATAAAAAACAAGCACACGGTGCCTGTCAATATATAATTGGTATTGATCCAGTTTTCCCAGAATACCGGGCACCAGTTGTTTTCCTTCTGTAAAAGTCCCTTCAATAAAATGTTTGTTGATTTTGGAAATACTCAGGTATATAAATGTTTGAATAAGGTTATTGTCATTTTGCTTTACAATATCCGACTCGGAAAATTTTTCAAAGCATGCAAGTGTTTCTAAAAATTTTTTATAATTCTGCAAATCAAAATGGGCCCCTAGCAAATTATGCATACCCTTTATATAATGCGCTGTTTCTGTTTCAATCATGAATTTTTCTTTCTCAAACAGGTCAACCCATTTTTGGGCATATCGATAATACAATAAAAAATCCTGTCTGATGAATGCATACCAGCAGTAGCTTTGGAATAAATATAATTTTTCGTAAAAGCTGGCACAGTTTCCATTACCAGAGCTAAGTCCGTCTTCAAAAAATTTCTGTACAGCTGCTTCATCAGCCTTATTTCGTGCATGGCCATTTTTAATATACCAGCTGTAGAGCTGAAGGGAAAGGTTAGAAAGGCTTCCTATTGTTTGGAGGCGCTTGTTGGTCTCATCTACTTCGGTAGCCAACCTTTCTGCCCTGTCTTGCATGCTACGTGTAATGTGCAACGCTTCTATTTTCTTTTCAAAAAACAAAACCTGTAATAAAAAAGTCAGCTGGTTATTTTTTTGCGCCAGCTCCTTTATTTTGTCCAGTGTCTTCAGGCTTTGCAGATACAACCCACGGTTATATAAAATACGGGCAAAGTCCATTTGTTCATGAAGCAGCATATCAATGTTATCTTCATTTCTTATCAATCTCAAACTGGACAATATCTCCCGGTACAAGTGTGCTTTCATATTCGACAATTGCTGCTTGGCAATGGTTTTGCATTTTTTTAGCAACTGCGCCTCATCATATAAATCCATGCTGTCAATTGCATCGAATAATTGAATAATCTTCAGGTCTTCAGCAGAAGAGTTTCTCTTGATATAGAGCTTGAAATTGCGTTTTTCCGACTTTTTAAGCGACTTAACCAGTTGGAACAGTGTATCGGACGAGCGGTTGGGCATTGTAATTAAAAATCTTTTAAACTCAACACAGGCAAGGGTTTTCACCAAATTTTAACGGCTTGCACCACGTAAAACAGTTTCTATTTTGATTTCCTTATCAAATTTAACAAAGATAACTTCGAAAATGTTGATTTATAACTTCACCAACATTTTAACGACAATCTATGCCTGAAAAGCAAGTTTTCATCTTTGATACCACTCTTCGCGACGGCGAACAAGTGCCCGGATGCAAATTGAACACAAAAGAGAAAATTGAACTGGCGCTGAAACTCGAAGAACTTGGCGTAGATATCATTGAAGCCGGTTTCCCGATTTCAAGCCCCGGCGATTTTCATTCCGTGGAAGAAATTTCAAAGATCATTAAGAACGCAACTGTTTGCGGCCTCACCCGTGCAGTGGAAAAAGATATCACTGTTGCTGCTGATGCATTGAAATATGCAAAACGTCCACGCATTCACACAGGCATCGGCTCATCTGACATTCATATCAAACATAAGTTCAACACCACCCGCGAAGATATTTTGCAACGAGCAGCAAAAGCCACAAAGTTTGCGAAGAATTTGGTAGATGATGTAGAATTTTTTGCAGAGGATGCTGGCCGTGCAGATATTCAGTTCCTGGCAAAGCTCATTGAAACAGTCATCAGCGCAGGAGCAACCGTAGTAAATATTCCTGATACCACCGGTTATTGCCTGCCGCATCAATACGCTGAAAAGATTTCTTATCTCGTAAACAATGTTCCTAATATTGATAAAGCAATTATTTCATGCCATTGTCATAATGATTTGGGATTAGCCACCGCAAATTCCATTGCTGGTGTAATTGCCGGGGCAAGACAAATTGAATGCACCATTAATGGTCTCGGCGAAAGAGCTGGCAACACTTCTATGGAAGAATGTGTGATGATTATCAAGCAGCACAAAGAACTTGGGCTTTATACTAATATTAACACACAGTTGCTGAATCCCGTCAGCAGGCTGGTTTCAGATACTATGCGCATGCCTGTTCAGCCTAATAAAGCGATTGTTGGGGCAAATGCATTTTCACATTCTTCAGGAATTCATCAGGATGGATTTTTGAAAGAATCGATTACGTATGAAATCATTAATCCGGAAGAAGTCGGCGCAGGCGAATCGAAAATTGTTTTGACAGCAAGAAGCGGGAGAAGCGCCCTGGCTTTTCGTCTTCAAAAAATTGGTTATGATTTTAACCGCAATGATATTGATGTGATATATGAAAGGTTCCTGAAAGTTGCCGACACAAAAAAAGAAGTGGTGGAAGAAGATTTGCATGAATTAGCCAAAAGCTACAAACCGATTGAAGAAATTGCTTAATAAAGAATGGTTCAAATAGCTCTGACATTCATGCCGGAGATTAATAATTAATAAAGAATTAAAAAAATATAATGAAAGATACGATTTGAAGAAATCGTACATCGTAAATCTAAAATTTTAAATGGCAAAAACTCTCTTCGAAAAAATCTGGGATACTCATGTTGTCAAAACCATCGATGGCGGCCCCTCCGTTTTGTATATTAATAAACACCTTATTCACGAAGTGACCAGCCCGCAGGCATTTGCAGGGTTGAAGAAAAGAAGCATTGATGTTTTCCGCCCTAAACAAATTGTTGCCACTGCCGACCATAATGTTCCGACCATTCACCAGGAGCTTCCTATAAAAGAAGAATTGTCAAGATTGCAGGTGGAAGCATTGAAAAAAAATTGCGCTGAATTCGGCATTGAATTATATGGTCTCGGTCATCCTTACCAGGGAATTGTGCATGTAATCGGACCAGAGCTTGGCATTACGCAACCAGGAATGACGATTGTTTGCGGCGACAGCCACACTTCTACGCACGGGGCATTTGGCGCCATTGCATTCGGTATTGGCACCAGCGAAGTGGAAATGGTGATGGCAACACAATGTTTGCTGCAAAGCAAACCCAAACTGATGCGCATTAATGTGGAAGGCAAATTGAATAAAGGCGTTGTTTCAAAAGATATTGTTCTCTTTATCATCTCAAAAATATCAGCAGCTGGTGCAACAGGGTTTGCGGTTGAATTTGCGGGTTCAGCTATACGTTCCCTATCCATGGAAGCAAGAATGACCATTTGCAATATGAGCATTGAAATGGGCGCACGTTGCGGAATGATTGCCCCGGATGAAATTACTTTCAACTACATGAAAGGAAGAACATTTGCACCGAAAGGAAAAGAGTGGGATGAAAAAATCGGATATTGGTCAACGTTATTCAGTGATGCAGATGCAAAATTTGATAAAGAAATCAATATCAATGCTGCCGATATCGAGCCGATGATTACTTACGGAACAAATCCGGGGATGGGCATTGGCGTTAGCGGCCATGTTCCGGCGCTCAACGAGATCAATGAAAAAGAAAAACCGTCTTTCGAGAAGTCTTTACAATACATGGGGCTTCAGCCAGGCACAAATATCAAAGGCAAAAAAGTGGATTATGTTTTTATCGGAAGCTGCACCAACAGCCGTATTGAAGATCTGCGCATGGTTGCATCTTTCGTGAAAGGAAAAAAGAAAGCTGATAATGTGGAAGTGTGGGTAGTGCCGGGCAGTAAGCAAGTGGAGAAACAAGCCATCGAAGAAGGTATCAACAAAATTTTTGAAGAAGCAGGTTTCCATCTTCGCCAACCGGGATGCAGCGCATGTTTGGGAATGAATGAAGATAAAATCCCTGCAGGTAAATATTGCATTTCGACTTCCAACAGAAATTTTGAAGGAAGACAAGGACCTAATGCAAGAACGATGTTAGCCAGCCCGCTTACAGCTGCAGCCGCAGCTATTACCGGGGAAGTAACCGACGTTCGAGAATTAATTTGAAATAAAAAATAAATTAGATGAAAAACCTGTTATTGATTTTATTTTTTTGCGTAACAGCAAGCTTATTGAATGCGCAAACATTTACTCTAAAAAGCAAAGACATCGGAGGACAAGCAACAGACAAACAAGTGTACAATGGTTTCGGTTGCACCGGCGAAAATCTGTCGCCCGAATTGTATTGGGAAAATGTGCCTGCGGGAACTAAAAGCTTTGCAATAACCATGTACGACCCTGATGCGCCAACAGGAAGCGGTTTCTGGCATTGGGTGGTTTTTGACATCCCTTCAAATGTCACCGAATTAAAAACCGGCGCAGGCAATATTGCAAAGGGATTAATGCCTGCCGGCGCCATTCAAAGTAATACCGACTTCGGTCAGCCCGGTTACGGCGGCCCCTGCCCTCCCACCGGTCATGGATTTCATGAATATAAGATCACTATATATGCTTTGAAAACCGATAAACTGGGGCTTGATAAAAACGCAACGCCTGCTTATGTCGGCTTCAATATTTTTTCAAACATCATTGAAAAAGCCACATTGGTAATGTACTATAAGCGCTGAGCTTTTAGTTGCAAAGTATGGGCAGAGAAAAAATAATTCAAATGAAGAAATATGTTTTGATACCAGCTTCAGCAACCCCGATTGAACACCGTTGCGTCGCAATCCGTTCATCGGCAGAATTACTATTGAGCGCTTCAAAAATTCAACAAACCATATTCACCATTCATTATTGACCATTCACGAAACAATGAGCAAAAGCATTAACATAGTTAAATCAACAACAGTTCCTGTAAATATCGAGAATGTAGATACCGACCAGATTATTCCTGCACGCTTTCTGAAAGCCACAACAAGAGATGGCTTTGGAGAAAATCTTTTCCGCGACTGGCGCTTTAACAGCGACGGGCAGCCGAAAAAAGAATTCGTTCTCAACAATCCGGCCTATCATGGAAAAATACTGGTTGCAGCCAAAAACTTCGGTTGTGGTTCCAGCCGCGAACACGCAGCATGGGCAATCAAAGATTATGGCTTTGATGTAGTGGTGAGCAGTTTCTTTGCCGACATTTTCAAGAATAACGCTTTGAATAATTTTCTGCTACCCGTTATCGTTAGTGATGCTTTTTTGCAAAAAATCTTTGATGCCGTGAAGGGAAACCCTGAAACTGAAATGGAAGTGAACCTCGAAAATCAAACCATCACATTGTTAACAACAGGCGAGCAGGAAAAATTTGATATTAATAGTTATAAGAAGACCTGTTTGCTGAACGGATATGACGATATCGATTATCTGCTCAGTATCAAAAATGAAATTGAAAAATTTGAAACCTCAATAAATTAAATCTCACAGAACCTCTATGAACAAGAACATTGTAATTATTGAAGGAGACGGAATCGGGCCGGAAGTAACACGACAAGCGGTAAAAGTATTAAACGCCATTGCCGACCAATTCGGTCACGAATTTAATTATCGCTACTGTTTAATGGGAGCAGACGCTATTGACAAAACCGGCAACCCATTGCCCGATGAAACCATTGAAGCATCTTTGAACAGTGACGCTATTTTATTTGGGGCCATCGGCCACCCCAAATATGATAATGACCCGACTGCAAAAGTAAGGCCTGAACAAGGTTTATTGAAAATCAGGAAATCATTACAATTGTATGCAAACATCCGGCCTATCACAACTTATCCATCTTTACATCATTTATCGCCGTTAAAAACAAAAAACCTCGAAGATGTTGATTTTATCATTTATCGTGAATTGACCGGCGGCATTTATTTCGGCAAAAAAGAAACAAGCGCAGATGGCACAAGCGCATTAGACGATTGCACATATACCAAAGAAGAAATTGAACGCATTTCCCATCTTGCATTTAAGCAAGCACAACAAAGAAGAAAAAAATTAACGCTTGTTGATAAAGCCAATGTACTCGAAACATCGAGGCTCTGGAGGAAAGTGGTAAAGGAAATTTCAACACAATACCCGGATGTTGCACTGGATTTTTTGTTTGTTGACAATGCTGCCATGCAAATCATCCTCAATCCAAAACAATTCGACGTAATCCTGACCGAGAATATGTTTGGTGATATCATCAGTGATGAAGCCAGTGTAATCAGCGGATCGCTTGGATTGCTGCCTTCAGCATCTATCGGCAGCGGTTCTGCATTGTTTGAACCCATCCATGGCTCATACCCTCAAGCTGCCGGAAAAGATATTGCCAACCCGCTTGGTTCTATATTATCAGCAGCCATGATGCTTGACCATTTTGGTTTGAGGAAAGAAGCAGAACTGATCAGAACGGCTGCCAACTGGACATTACAAAACGGATTCGTGACAAAAGATATTGACCCAGTGAATTTTTATTTTACATCCACCATCGGAGAATTGATCAGCGATTTTGTATCAAACAAAATCCCAGTGGATGTGAATAAGGAAAATATCGAGTTGAGAAAATCGACGATAATATAGTCAGAACGATGATTTTTGGGATTCAAGGATTAATTGGGAATGAAAATTTATTCAAACTATTATCTCAATAATCCTACTAATCCTCCGAAATCCAGGTTCAGACAAAAGTTCTTTGTTTATAAACAGGCGGTTCGTATATTCGCGTAACAGCAATCTCTTCATGTTGAAGTACAGGTTAAATAATATTATCGGTCTGCCCGCAATTATTATTGTGGTAGTCATTATTATTCCTGCAACAATCGGAGGAGGCTGTTAAGTATAAAATATAAACTAAAAATACAAACGACCCGCCTCCAAAAAAGGCGGGTTTTTTTTGAACAAAATCGGTTAAATGAATTGTATTAAGAATTTTATCATGAAGTCAGCCAAGGAATTCTATTCAGCATCGTTGCGTCGCACTCTTGTACAGTTGTATACACCTGGGCTACGAAGAGCAATGAATAACTGAAATGCAGAAATCGTACATCTATAATTGTAAATAGCAATGGCAAATTATTATAACGAGAACACCATTCTTTACCTGAATGGAACATATGTGAAAGCATCAGAGGCAAAAATTGATTTGTACAGCCAGTCGCTGCATTATGGCTATGCCGTATTTGAAGGAATACGTTCATACAAAACCGTTAGCGGCCAAACTAAGATATTCAAAGAGGTGGAACATTTTGAAAGATTGAAGAATTCCGCTAATGCTATAAATATCCCTTATCCGTATAAAAATGAAGAATTGATTTCGGCTACCTACGAAGTACTGCAACGCAACAACCTGCAAAACGCATATATCAGGCCGTTGGTGTTTGCGCCGGCGAATATGAGCTTTACGCAAAACACGGAATCGTTCATTACAATTGAAGTTTGGGAAATGGGGAAGTTTTTAGGAGATAAATTATTAAAGATAATGACATCTCCATTCGAAAGGCCCAACCCAAAAGCTTTTAAGATGGAAGCAAAAGCGGCGGGACATTATGTAAATTCAATTGTAGCGAGCCAGGATGCCAAAGCAAAAGGTTTTGATGAAGCATTGCTGAATGACGTAAATGGTTTTGTTGCCGAAGCACCAGGCGCAAATATGTTTTATGAAAAAGATGGAAAATTGTTTACACCGCCATTAGGAAATATTTTGCCTGGCATTACCCGGGCTACTGTTCTTGAAATCTGTCATGCACTCGATATTCCGGCAGAAGAGAAATTGTTTACCACTGAAGAAGTGAAACAACAGGCTGATGCAGCATTTTTATGCGGCACTGCAGCAGAAGTAATCGGCTGGGAAAGCCTGGATGGCGTGAAAATGAGAAAAGATTGGAATGATACAATAAGCAAAATAATCCAGGATGCTTACAAAGCGAGAGTGATCGGGAAGGAGTTTGAAATAGTTAGCAGCTAACAGTTTTAGAGACAACGTCTTTCCGAAAAGGTATCGCCTCTAAAAACCTTATGCATAAAAGCAAGTCGGAGATAATGATGCTGCAGATGAATAGAATTATTACCGCACAAGAGTGCGACGCAACGATGTTAAACCGGAGTTACTGGAGCTGGTAACAACCTGTAGCGTTATCATTTTGCGGTAAGCAGTATTAAGAATTGAAAATTATACAATGTATGCTGCAAGCTTTAAAACAAGTCATAAATTTTAAATCGAAAATATAAAATGTCTGAACTGAACAAATATTCCAAAACGCTGACACAAGATGAGACACTGCCGGGTGCGCAGGCCATGTTATATGCTATAGGTTTTCAAGATGAAGACTTCAAGAAAGCACAGGTAGGCATTGCCAGCATGGGGTGGGACGGAAACCCCTGCAATATGCATTTAAATGACCTCGCAACAGAAGTTCGTAAAAGCGTAAATGCTGAAAACCTTGTGGGACTTAGGTTTTATACGATTGGCGTGAGTGATGGTATCAGTATGGGAACAGACGGTATGCGTTTTAGTCTGGTGAGCCGGGATGTAATTGCCGATAGCATTGAAACCAATGCCAGCTCGCAATATTACGATGCATTGATTACCATTCCGGGTTGTGATAAAAATATGCCGGGATCTATTATGGCAATGGGAAGGCTGAACCGGCCTTCTATTATGATCTATGGCGGAACCATTGCACCCGGCCATTATAAAGGAGAAGATTTGAATATTGTTTCCACATTTGAGGCATTGGGACAAAAAATTGCAGGTAATATAGATGAAGGAGATTTCAAAGCAATCGTACGTCACGCCTGCCCGGGTGCGGGTGCATGCGGGGGCATGTATACTGCCAACACGATGGCAAGCGCCATTGAAGCATTAGGAATGAGTTTGCCTTATTCCTCGTCGAACCCCGCACTCAGCGAAGAGAAACAACAAGAATGTGCCGCTATTGGGAAGGCGATTAAAGTTTTACTGGAGAACGATATCAAGCCAAAAGATATAATGACCCGTAAAGCTTTTGAAAATGCGATAACAGTTGTGATGGTACTTGGTGGAAGCACCAATGCAGTATTGCATTTAATTGCCATGGCAAAAAGTGTTGGGCTGAAACTTACCCAGGACGATTTCCAGGCCATCAGTGATAAAACACCCGTGCTGGCCGATTTTAAACCAAGTGGAAAATACCTGATGCAAGACCTGCATCAATATGGTGGCGTACCTGCAGTGATGAAATATTTATTAAGCAAAGGAATGTTGCATGGCGATTGCTTAACCGTGACAGGAAAAACTGTTGCCGAAAATTTGAAACATGCCCCTGATTTGGATTTTTCAAAACAAGATGTAATTCATTCTTTGGAAAACCCCATTAAAACAAAAGGCCATTTGCAAATATTATATGGCAATCTCGCAACCGGAGGAAGTGTGGCAAAAATTTCCGGTAAGGAAGGTGAACGATTTGAAGGAACTGCCAGGGTATTTGATGGAGAGCATGATTTCATCAAAGGCATTCAAAGCAAAAGGGTGCATGCCGGAGATGTGGTAGTGATCAGGAACATTGGCCCAAAAGGTGCGCCGGGAATGCCGGAAATGCTGAAACCGACAGGAGCTATAATCGGTGCGGGTTTGGGCAAATCAGTTGCGTTGATTACTGACGGAAGGTTTAGTGGGGGAACGCATGGATTTGTTGTCGGACATATTACACCTGAAGCTTACGAAGGTGGGTTGATCAGCATTGTACAAGACAATGACATTATTGAAATTGATGCAATAAAAAATACGCTTACGCTTAAAGTAAGTGACGAAGAGATTGCAAAAAGAAAGGCTGAGTGGAAAAAACCTGCATTAAAAGCGACGAATGGTATTCTTTATAAATATGCAAAGTATGTGAAGAATGCTGCTGAAGGTTGTGTTACGGATGAGGATTAGCCTGAACGGAGATTTTGGGAAATTAGTAAGATGAAAAAAATAAGAAATAATATAATAAAAAATCAAACACCTTTATTCACAAAATCGCAGATAATCAAAAGCATACAAAACAGTATTTATGAATTACGATTGAGCGTATAATACTTGACTTTGATTTGGCTGCTTTGTATGAAGAAGAGACAAAGGTTTTTAATCAGGATGTGAAGAGGAATATAAAGCGTTTCCCTGAATGATTTTATGTTTAGGCACGCGTCGAAAGAATTTGCACACTTGAGGTCACAAATTGTAACCTCAGTAGGCACTCAATATGAACATCGCTATTATGGATGCCTTTGTGGAAACAAGAAAAATATTGCTGCAACAAAGCGATATAAAAGAACAATTAAGAGAAAGATTGTGAGAGCATGATGTTCAGTTAAATCAGATATACGACGCATTGGAAAATTTGTTAGATGAAAAACAGCGCAAAAGAAATGGGAAGAAAGGGAAGGAATCGGTTTCAAAAAATAATTCATTACTAATACACAAGAGTTATGAGTACACTCGAACTGGCAGCAGAAAAAGCTAAAGCTTCTGCAAAAAAAAATGAAAACATCAGTGGCAGCGAATCGGTGATGAAAGCATTGATAGCTGAAAACGTATCAACCATTTTCGGTTATCCCGGTGGCGCGATTATGCCAATTTATGATGCATTGTATGATTATCAGAAACAGTTGCGCCATATTCTCGTCAGGCATGAGCAAGGCGCCATTCACGCCGCACAAGGCTTTGCAAGAAGTAGCGGGAAAACTGGCGTCGTGTTTGCCACAAGCGGGCCAGGTGCAACCAACCTGGTAACCGGCCTTGCAGACGCAATGATTGATAGTACTCCGGTCGTATGTATTACCGGCCAGGTGTTTGCCCATCTCCTCGGCACTGATGCTTTCCAGGAAACAGATGTAATCAATATTACTACACCTGTTACCAAATGGAATTACCAGGTAACGGATGCAAATGAAATTCCTTCTGTACTGGCAAAAGCTTTTTATATCGCTAAAAGCGGAAGGCCCGGGCCTGTATTGATTGACATTACCAAAAATGCCCAGCTGCAGAAATTTGACTACAGCGGTTATACAACATGTACGCATATCCGTAGTTACCGCCCAAAGCCACATGTACGAAAAAATTATATAGAAGAAGCTGCTCAACTGATCAATTCCGCTGAAAAACCTTTTGTGATCTTCGGCCAGGGTGTTATTCTTGGTAAAGCAGAAAAAGAATTTAAAAAATTTATTGAGAAAGCCGGGATACCAAGTGCCTGGACCATCATGGGTATGAGCGCCATACCAACGGATCACCCGCTGGCTGTTGGCATGTTGGGAATGCACGGAAATTATGGGCCAAATGTTTTAACTAACGAATGCGATGTGCTAATTGCTATAGGCATGCGTTTCGATGACCGTGTTACTGGAAGGCTTGATAAATACGCGAGGCAAGCGAAAGTAATTCATCTCGATATTGACCCCGCTGAAATCGACAAGAATGTGAAATCAACCGTTCCTGTTTGGGGCGATTGTAAAGAAACCTTGCCGATGCTTACCGAAAAGATAGAAAAAAAATCACATCCAAAATGGCTTCAACGGTTCAGGGATTTTCAAAAACAGGAAGAAGAACAATGCATCAATCCGGAACTCAATCCAACCGGCGAAATACTGACGATGGGAGAAGTAATAAAATTGCTTAATGAACTAACCAATGGCGAAGCTGTAATTGTTACAGATGTAGGCCAGCATCAGATGGTGGCCTGTCGTTATGCAAAATACAATCAATCGAAAAGTAATGTAACCAGTGGAGGATTAGGTACGATGGGATTTGCATTACCTGCCGCAATCGGCGCAAAATTCGGGACACCGGAAAGAACGGTAGTTGCAATAATCGGCGACGGTGGTTTCCAGATGACGATACAGGAACTGGGAACCATTATGCAGAGCGGAGTCGATGTTAAAATCTTGATTTTAAATAATCACTTCCTGGGCATGGTGCGCCAGTGGCAGCAATTATTTCATGATAAGCGCTATTCATTTGTAGATATTGAAAGTCCTGATTTTGTTACTGTCGCAAAAGGTTACCATATTGACGGGCAAACAGTGTCAAAAAGAGAAGATCTCAAAAACGCATTATCCGCTATGCTTAGGCATAAAGGCTCCTATTTATTGGAAGTGAAAGTTGGCAAAGAAAATAATGTGTTCCCGATGGTTCCGCAAGGTTGCAGCGTTGCTGAAATAAGATTGAAATAGCCTCAACCGGGATTTTTTATAGTTTGAATGATTAATATGATAACAAAGATTTATCGCTAGTATAAAAAATAGTTATGCAGAAACAAGAATTTACAATAACAGTTTATACAGAAAACCAGATTGGTTTGCTGAACCGCATCGCCATTATTTTTTCGAGAAGAAAAATAAATATCGAAAGCCTGAACACCTCGCCTTCAGAAATTGAAAGTGTTCACCGCTTTACCATTGTAATCAATGAAACAGAAGATGTAGTAAGAAAACTTTGCCGCCAGATTGAAAAACAGGTGGAAGTGCTGAAAGCATATTACAACACCAATGAAGAAATCGTTTGGCAGGAATTAGCCTTGTACAAAGTGCCGACGGCAGTGATCGCCGAAAAGGTTAAAGTTGAAAGGTTACTTCACGAATATGGTGCAAGGGCCGTTGCTATCCGTACCGATTATATCGTTTTTGAAACATCAGGCCATCGTGAAGAAATTGAAAGTTTGATAAAAGCGCTGGAACCTTATGGCCTGATAGAATTTGTCCGCAGTGCCAGAGTGGCAATTATCAAGAACAGTAAGGGCTTTCATGAAAAGCTCAAAGAATTTGAATCAGAAGAACCCGGCACATATGTGGTCGAGAATGAATTCCTGAATAAACAGGATGAGGTGTTCACGATGTAATGATTAATCTTTTCCGAAGCTCAGCACTTTGAAAAGATACCTATAAAAATAGTTTCTAACACAGCCCCTAACCCCTGAAGGGAGCTATTCAGATAAAGATAATTTTTTACCCCCCTTTAGGGGATGGGGGTCAAAACTAAAATCTAACATGGCAAAATTAAATTTCGGCGGTGTGGAAGAAAATGTAGTCACCCGCGAAGAGTTTCCGCTCAGCAAAGCACAGGAAGTTTTAAAAAATGAAACAATTGCAGTGATCGGTTATGGCGTGCAGGGGCCGGGACAGGCGCTTAACCAGAAAGACAATGGCATTAATGTAATCATTGGTCAGCGCAAAGATTCTAAAACATGGGACAAAGCAGTGCGTGATGGTTTTGTTCCCGGAGAAACATTATTTGAAATTGAAGAAGCACTAAAACGCGGAACAATTATTTGTTACTTGCTCAGCGATGCTGCTCAAATTGCCTTATGGCCGACTGTAAAAAAATATTTAACTCCGGGCAAAGCATTATATTTTTCACACGGATTTGGAATCACGTTCAATGAACAAACAGGAATTGTTCCTCCAAAAGATGTGGATGTATTTTTAGTAGCTCCAAAAGGCAGCGGCACATCTTTGCGCAGGATGTTTTTGCAGGGACGTGGATTGAATAGTTCGTATGCCATTTTCCAGGATGCAACAGGCAAGGCAAAAGAAAGAGTGATTGCACTCGGTATTGCAGTTGGCAGCGGTTATTTGTTCGAAACCGATTTCAAAAAAGAAGTGTATAGTGATCTCACAGGCGAACGCGGCACATTAATGGGGGCCATACAAGGGATTTTTGCTGCGCAATATGAAGTGTTGCGCAAGAAAGGCCACTCTCCCTCTGAAGCGTTCAATGAAACGGTTGAAGAATTGACGCAATCATTAATGCCGCTTGTGGCCGAAAACGGCATGGACTGGATGTATGCGAATTGCTCAACAACAGCGCAACGTGGCGCACTCGACTGGTGGAAAAAATTCCGGGATGCTACATTACCGGTATTCACTGAATTATATGAAAGTGTTGCGGCCGGAAAAGAATCGCAACGATCGATCGATTCAAATTCACAACCTGATTATCGCGAAAAATTAGAACGGGAATTAAAAGAATTGCGTGAAAGCGAAATGTGGCAGGCCGGAAAAACAGTAAGAAGTCTGAGACCGGAAAATCAGAAGTAAATTAAGTGCTATTAGCTGTGAGCTTCGAACAATTTGCCACAGCTAATAGTCAAATAAATCAATATGAATACTGTCAGGGAATCAACATATCAATTTGATTATAAAAAGGCATGCGAGCGGGTTCATAACGTAGCAGTAAAAACCCCGCTTCAGCTTAACCGTAACCTTTCTGCAAGGTATAATGCCAATGTATACCTCAAAAGAGAAGACCTGCAGTTGGTGCGTTCATATAAACTGCGGGGGGCCTATAATATGATGAGTAGCCTGCCTGCAGAGCAATTGCAAAAAGGAGTTGTCTGTGCAAGCGCCGGAAATCATGCGCAAGGGTTTGCATATTCATGCAAAAAACTTGGTGTGAAAGGTGTTGTGTTCATGCCGGTGATCACGCCGAACCAAAAAGTGAACCAAACAACAATGTTTGGTGAAGAAAACATTGAAATAAAATTAACCGGGGACACTTTTGATGATTGCGCTGTTGCTGCCAAAAAATTTACGGAAGAAAATGGAATGACTTTTATTCCGCCTTTTGATGATTACAAAATAATAGAAGGTCAGGCAACGGTTGGCCTTGAAATTTTAGAACAGCAATCGAATATCGATTATTTATTTGTCCCCATAGGCGGCGGCGGATTGGCCTCAGGAGTCGGTTCCTATTTCAAAACTTATTCTCCAAAAACAAAAATCATCGGACTTGAACCCGAAGGCGCACCATCAATGTATGAAGCCTTCAAAATCGGTTATCCAATAACGTTAGAAAGCATTGAAAGATTTGTGGATGGCGCTTCTGTAAAACGTACCGGCGATATTACTTTTTCAATTTGCAAAGAAGTGCTGGATGACCTGCACCTTGTGCCGGAAGGGAAAATCTGTTCAACCATTTTGAAATTATACAATGAAGATGCTATTGTTGCAGAGCCTGCAGGAGCTATGTCAATCGCAAGCCTTGATGATTATTCAAAAGAGATCAAAGGGAAGAATGTAGTATGCATTGTTAGCGGCAGCAATAATGATATAGACCGGATGCAGGAAATTAAAGAACGTTCATTGCAATATGAAGGCCTGAAACACTATTTCCTGATACGATTTGCGCAAAGGCCCGGTGCATTAAAGGAATTTGTGAACCGTGTGCTTGGCCCGAATGACGATATTACCCGCTTTGAATACATGCAAAAACACAACAAAGAAACAGGGCCTGCACTGGTTGGAATAGAATTAAAATCAAAAAAAGATTATGATGCTTTAATGCAGAACCTGGAAAAATTCAACATTAATTTTACCGAGCTAAAAAAGGATGATAATATGTTTGGGTATGTGGTGTAGAAAATTTTAGAGGTAAGCCGGTACATGCACTTCTTCAGATTGGCAACACTATTAGTGATAATGAAAATTGCGGAACATGCTGAAGCAAAACAGTAGTACTCGGGATGAAAAAAATGCGACGCAACACTACTAAATAGTATTACAGATATCTCTGCCAAAAAGTTTCTTGATAAGCCTACCTATTTTGTGGAAAATTACCATTAAATAAATCTTCGTATTTCCCAATTATTTTGTAATTTCATTTGGCTTGCTTGCCAAATTTTTTGAATTAATTTCAATATTAACTATACTTTTTTAGATAATTTTCAACAAACAACGTGAAATATGGCAGGTAAAGGGCTCTACACTCCAGAATTTGAGCGTGACGCATGTGGAATTGGCTTTGTGGCCAATATCAAAAGCAACAAATCTCACCAGATTGTTTCGGATGCACTGACGATTTTGGAAAACATGGAACACCGCGGGGCTTGCGGTTGTGAAAACAACACTGGCGACGGCGCTGGCATCATGATCCAGACACCGCATGAGTTTTTCTTTGATGAATGTGTGAAGCTTGGCATCCATCTGCCGTCTTACGGAAAATATGGCGTGGGTATGATTTTCTTTCCGAGGGATATCCGCCTGAAAGAAGAATGCCGGGATATATTTAACCGCTCTGCTGAAAAATTAGGGCTTGAAGTATTGGGTTTCCGGAAAGTACCTGTGAACCCGGATGGCATCGGGCCTACCGCATTATCAGTTGAACCTGAAATTGAGCAGGTATTCCTCGCCAGACCTGACTACATCAATAATCCAGAGGATTTCGAACGCAAGCTTTTCGTGCTGCGAAATTATTCCAGCCACCTTATTAATGACACCATTAAGAAAGATGCGATTGGTTTTTATTTTGCGTCTCTTTCGTATAAAACAGTTGTGTACAAAGGCCAGTTAACGAGTGCGCAGGTGCGTCATTATTTTCCTGACCTGAGCAACAAGCGTGTGGTTTCCGCATTCGGTCTCATACATTCACGTTTTGCCACCAACACTTTCCCTTCATGGAAACTGGCGCAGCCTTTCCGCTACATAGCTCACAATGGAGAGATTAATACACTCCAGGGAAACCTGAACTGGCTCCGAACCAGCGAAAAAGGATTTACTTCTCCCTATTTTACGGATGAAGAAATGGAAATGCTGCTGCCAATTGTTACAGACGGGCAATCAGATTCAGCATGTCTTGACAATATGATTGAACTGCTTACACTTTGCGGAAGAAGCTTACCCCATGTAATGATGATGCTGATACCAGAAGCCTGGGATGGCAATGAACAAATGGATCCGGTAAAAAAAGCATTCTACGAATTTCATGCTGCATTTATGGAACCTTGGGACGGGCCGGCATCCATTTCATTTACGGATGGAAAAATTATCGGCGCAACGCTTGACAGAAACGGATTACGTCCCTCACGGTATTGTGTAACCGTAGATGACAGAGTGATTATGGCATCGGAAAGCGGCGCATTGCCTGTTGACCCGAAATTGGTGAAAGAAAAAGGGAGGCTGCAACCGGGAAAAATGTTTATTGTTGACCTGGAGCAGGGGCGGATTATCAGTGATGAAGAACTCAAACAAAATATCTGCTCGCAAAAACCTTACGAAGAGTGGCTGAACAAATATAAAATCCGTTTGGAAGAATTGCCGGAGCCACGTGTGATGTTCACACATCTGGAACAAGACCAGATATTCAAATACCAGAAAGCTTTTGGTTATTCAACAGAAGACCTCGAAATGATTATTGCCCCAATGGCAGTTGATGGAAAAGAACCAATAGGCTCGATGGGAAGTGATGTGCCATTGGCTGTCTTGAGCGATCAGCCACAACACCTGAGCAGTTATTTCAAACAATTATTTGCACAGGTAACCAATCCACCCATTGACCCGATTCGAGAAAGATTAGTGATGTCATTGACCACATTTGCAGGCAATAATGGAAATCTTTTGGTAGAAGATTCATTGGCATGCCACAGCATTGCACTAAAACACCCGGTACTTTCCAATCACGAACTGGAGAAGATCAGGAGTATTGATACCGGTATTTTCCAGGCTAAAACATTACAAACTTATTTCCGCGCTGACGGTAAACCCGGATCATTGCAAAAAGGACTGGACCGGCTTTGCCGCTATGCAGTGGATGCAGTTGAAGACGGATTTGAAGTGTTGATATTAACTGACCGTGCGATTGACAGTGATCACGCACCTATTCCTTCATTATTAGCGACATCCGCAGTACACCACCATCTCATCCGTAAAGGATATCGCGGACAGGTTGGTATTATAGTTGAAGCCGGTGATATCTGGGAAGTTCATCACTTCGCTTGCCTGATAGCGTTTGGTGCCACAGCAATCAATCCATATCTCGCATTGTCTACAATACGGGATATGAAACTGAGTGGGAAATTAGAGACCGACCTTGATGCAGAACATCTCAAGAAAAATTATATTAAAGCAGTTAATGACGGTTTGTTAAAAGTGTTTTCTAAAATGGGTATTTCCACCCTTCAATCCTATCAGGGTGCACAAATATTTGAAATCATTGGTTTGAATAAAACAGTAGTTGATAAATATTTTACCGGTGCAACTTCACGCATCGAAGGAATGGGCCTGGATGAAATTGCCAAAGAAAATTTAGCCAAGCATTATTATGCTTTCAGCCGAAAAGACATTCCGGTAGACAGGCTGATGGTTGGAGGTATTTATCAATGGAAACGGAAAGGGGAATTTCATCTTTTCAATCCCCAGACCATTCACTTGTTACAGTATTCAACAAGAACAAATGATTATAATACCTTCAAAAAATATTCAAAGCTGGTTAACGATCAGGCTGAAAAGGCCGCAACATTAAGAAGCCTTTTCACGTTCAGGCATAACCGAAATCCGATTCCAATCGAAGAAGTAGAACCGGCAGAAAATATTTACAAAAGATTCGCTACCGGTGCGATGAGCTTTGGTTCTATTTCACATGAAGCTCATTCTACATTGGCCATAGCCATGAACCGGCTCGGTGGCAAAAGTAATACCGGAGAAGGTGGTGAAGATGAAATCAGGTATGAAACATTGCCTGACGGAAATTCCATGCGCTCTGCAATAAAACAAGTTGCATCAGCACGTTTTGGTGTAACAAGCTATTACCTCACCATGGCCGATGAATTACAGATCAAGATGGCGCAAGGCGCAAAGCCAGGTGAAGGGGGACAATTGCCGGGGCATAAAGTGGACGACTGGATCGGAAAAGTGCGTCACGCAACCCCAGGAGTAGGATTAATCTCCCCTCCGCCGCACCATGATATTTATTCGATTGAAGATTTGGCACAGTTGATATTTGATTTGAAAAATGCAAACCGTGCTGCACGCATTAGTGTGAAATTGGTTTCCAAAGCAGGTGTAGGAACAATTGCCGCAGGTGTTGCCAAAGCGAAATCAGATGTAATACTGATTTCAGGATTTGACGGTGGCACAGGCGCTTCTCCAATCAGCTCTATCAAACATGCAGGGTTGCCATGGGAATTGGGTTTAGCCGAATCGCATCAAACATTGGTGAAAAATAAATTGCGCAGCCGCGTCGTATTACAAACAGATGGTCAATTGAAAACAGGCCGTGACATTGCCATTGCCACCCTACTTGGCGCAGAAGAATGGGGCGTTGCAACAGCTGCATTGGTAACTGAAGGTTGTATTATGATGCGAAAATGTCATTTAAACACCTGCCCGGTTGGTGTAGCAACACAAGATCCTGAATTGAGAAAAAGATTTTCAGGTGATGCCGATTATGTCGTGAACCTTTTCAAATTCCTGACACAGGAATTACGTGAAATTATGGCCGAGCTTGGCTTCCGTACGGTTGAAGAAATGGTTGGCCAGGTAGATTGTCTGGAAATGAGAGAAGGCATAAATCACTGGAAATACAGCAAACTCGACCTCTCTCCTATTTTATACAAAGAACCAACTTCGTTGTACACCGGATTATACAAACAGGAAGAACAGGATCATGGCTTGGCAGATGTGCTTGACTGGAAATTACTGGAAGCAGCAAAGCCTGCTCTTGAGCACCAGCAAAAAGTGTTTGCATCATTTGACGTAAAGAATACAGACAGGACTATTGGCACCATTCTTTCCAATGAGATTTCAAAAAAATACAAATCACCGGGACTACCGGATGATACTGTTCATTTCAAACTAACCGGAACCGCGGGCCAAAGTTTTGCAGCGTTCAATACAAAAGGGGTAACGCTTGAACTGGAAGGAGATGCCAATGATTATTTTGGAAAAGGATTATCTGGTGCAAGATTGATCATTTATCCTTCACAGGATGCAGCTTTTGTTCCGGAAGAAAATATTATTATCGGCAATGTTGCATTTTATGGCGCTACAAGCGGAGAAGCGTTTATCCGTGGCAAAGCAGGAGAACGTTTCTGCGTACGAAACTCTGGCGCAAAAGCAGTGGTAGAAGGCGTAGGAGACCACGGTTGCGAATACATGACTGGTGGAAGAGCGGTGATACTAGGTGATACTGGAAGAAATTTTGCAGCGGGAATGAGTGGGGGCATTGCATATGTATACGATGTCAAAGGAAAATTCCCCTCCCTTTGCAACAAAGAAATGGTTGATCTCGATGCGGTGGAACTTGATGACGTGCAGGAGTTGAAAGATATGATACAGCGGCATTATGCATATACAGGAAGCAATGTAGCGAAATTTGTGTTGGACGATTTTGATAACCAGCTGAAGAATTTTGTGAAAGTGTTCCCGAGAGATTACAAAAAGGTTTTACAACAAAAGAAAGTTGGCGTGAAAACCAATTAATAATTTGAGAATGGCTTAATGGCTATATAAAGAAAACTAAAATCAATAGTTAGCGAAACTGAAAAAAAACAAGCTTGACGGATAATTAAGTATGGTTGAATAGAACTTATTCAGTACAAGTGAGTGACACAACGATGTTGAAGAGAGGCCAAACGCTGACTAATCAAAAAAAAATCAGTTTGCAAGTATTTAAATAACTGAACACCGTAAACTTAAAAAAATGGGTAAGCCAACAGGTTTTTTAGAATTTACAAGAGAATTGCCGGGAAAGCGACCGGCAAGTGAACGCAGGAACGATTACCAAGAATTTGTGTCACTGTTCCCTTATGAAAAACTAAACCAACAGGCAGCACGTTGCATGAATTGCGGCATACCATTTTGTCATCATGGCTGCCCGTTGGGAAATGTTATTCCTGAATTTAACGATGCCGTATATCGCAAGCAATGGAAGGAAGCTTACGATGTTTTGTCATCAACGAATAATTTTCCTGAATTCACCGGACGTATTTGTCCGGCGCCGTGTGAAAGCAGTTGTGTGCTTGGTATTAATCAGCCCCCGGTTACTATTGAAGAAATAGAAAAACATATCATTGAAATTGCTTTTGAAAAAGGGTTTGTAAAAGCAAAAAAACCCAATGTCCGTTCAGGAAAAAAAGTAGCTGTGGTAGGGTCAGGCCCCGCAGGTCTTGCTGCAGCTGCGCAATTAAATTATGCTGGGCATTTGGTTACTGTATTCGAAAGGGACGATGCTCCCGGCGGGCTGTTACGATACGGTATTCCGGATTTTAAGCTGGAAAAATGGGTGATTGACAGGAGGGTGAAACTGATGGAAGAAGAAGGTGTCGTTTTTAAATGCAACGCTAATGTTGGGGTAAATATAAGTATTAATGATTTGCTCAGAGAATTCCATGCGGTTGTTTTGGCAGGCGGCTCTACCGTTCCAAGGGATTTGAATATTCCAGGAAGAGAATTGAAGGGTGTTCATTTTGCCATGGATTTTTTGAAGCAGCAGAATAAAAGAGTAAGCAATAAAACAGTAGGCGACGATGATATTTTCGCAACAGGAAAAAATGTGGTAGTCATCGGTGGGGGCGATACGGGTAGCGATTGCGTAGGCACTTCCAACAGGCATAAAGCCAAATCAATTATGCAATTTGAATTATTACCAAAGCCGCCGGAATCGAGAACTGCTTATATGCCCTGGCCAACATACCCAATAGTATTAAAAACATCTTCATCGCATGAAGAAGGTTGTGAAAGAGATTGGGCTGTTGCTACAAAAGAATTTATTGGTGATGACAATGGAAATTTGAAAGCATTGAAAACAGTAAGGCTGGAATGGAAATTTACCGAAGACGGGAAGCCAGCACAGTTTGTGGAAGTGCCTGGTAGTGAAAAAGAAATCCCATGCGAACTGGCATTATTAGCTATGGGTTTTATACATCCTCAGCATGAAGGTGTGATCAACCAATTGGAAATTGAATTGGACAGCCGCGGAAATGTTCGGGCAACCGAGAAAGAATATCAAACGAATATTGCTAAAATTTTCTCGGCTGGGGATATGCGAAGAGGACAATCTCTTGTAGTTTGGGCTATTAGTGAAGGGAGGGAATGCGCAAGAAAAGTTGATGAATACCTTGTTGCAAATTCACTACTTGAGTCTAAAGATGAAAGCTTAATCACCTTTTAATTATATTAGATATTTATATCATTTAAAACCATCTCGAATAGAGATGGTTTTTATTTTTGATCTAATATAAACCATTATGGCAGTATTTTATATAATAAAACAGCGTTTTACTTGATTTAAATTAAATAAAATAATATATTACTAATTATTTGATTAAATTAAAAAATTAATGGTATTTTAGCATTATGCATAATATATAATAATATTTATATTTATTATGCAGCCTATCTGCTGCCAGAAAAAAGAAGACCATATCCATAGCCATATTGCTGCCAGAAGAAAAAAATAACAAGTTGACTGTTTTATTGTATCTGTAGGCTTGCCAGCAAAAGATTAAACAGCTTGTCTTTTTATTTTTTACACCAAAACCAAAAACAATGCTAAGAAAAACGCTTCTACCATTCGTGGCAGCAGTATTATGTTTAACTAATGCAGATGCGCAAACTGATTCTGCAGCAAAGCCAGTAACACCGACATCCGATTCGACAGTAAAAGCACCACCCCCTGTTGCTATCACCGGGTCTGTAGACGCTTATTACAGGTTTAACTTTTCCAATCCAAAAACAGGGTATAACAACTATACCAGCTTTACCAATTCTCAAAACTCTTTTGAATTAGGTATGGCCTCCATAAGAGGCGATCACAGCTTTGGCAAAGTAAGCGCTACAGTTGATTTGGGATTTGGGAGAAGAGCTGAGGAGTTTTCATACAACGATGGCTCGCACCCAACACTTTTTGCAGTAAAACAGTTATATGCGAGTTACCAGGCTACATCTGCTGTAAAATTTACTATGGGTAAATGGGGCACCCATATAGGATATGAAGTACTTGATGCTTTTTCGAACAGAAACTACAGCATGGACTATATGTTTTCATTTGGCCCATTCTTTCATACAGGACTAAAAGCAGATGTTACTTTAAGCGGAACGACAGCTTTTATGGTTGGAGTAGCCAACCCAACCGATTTTTCAACTACTACATCCTCCACCAAAGTTTTCATCGCCCAGTTTAGCACAGGTACAAAAAACGGAAAACTGAAAGCATTCCTGAATTACCAGGGATATGGCGGCGTTAGTGAAGATGTAGTGAGTCCTACTTATACCCTATACAAAAGTTTGAATCAGTTTGACCTTGTCGTCAATGCAACAGTAAGTAGTAAATTTGGAGTTGGCCTAAATGGCACAATTCAATCCGTAAGCTCCTCTACTCTCGACAAATCGGCCAGCTGGGGCGGCTTTGCTGCTTACCTGAATTTTGACCCTTCTTCAACATTTGGATTAACACTGAGAGGAGAATATTTCTCGGACAAAAACCATGTAAAAATATATAGTGTGGACGATGGAAGCGGCTTAAGCGTATTCGATTTAACGCTATCAGCTTTATTTCATGTAGGAAGCAATCTTACTATAATACCAGAATTAAGACTGGACAATGGTTCTAAAGATTTCTTCTATAAATCTGACGGAACCACAACAAAGTCTACTGTAAGCGGATTATTAGCAGCAGTATATCATTTTTAAGACGTCAAATAACATTAACCGATTATGAAGCACCTTAAACGATCCTGATTAAACAACAACAATCTTCATTAACTAAAACTAAAAGCAAATGGGAGCCAAAACAAACTACCGAAACAAGATCCGACCCAATCTTATTTATTGTTTTATGATTTTGTTATGCGTTGCTTCAATGAGCATGCCTTCAAAATCTTTTGCACAAGACCCTTCCGGAACAAAAACAGGAACGCTCAGTGATATTGACACAACTGTAGTAAAAGTTCTTGATACCGTATCCAAGGCAAAGGACACAACGGTAGCCAGCGTAAGCACAAGTGTTGGCAAACTAGCAACTGCAATAACTACAATCGGAAATGCAGATGGTCACAACAAGATTGCCATTAACATTATGTGGACCCTCATTACAGGCTTCCTGGTAATGTTTATGCAAGCCGGATTTGCTCTCGTAGAAACCGGGTTTACCCAAAAGAAAAATGTTGCTCACACCATGGCCATGAATTTTATGGTATATGGAATCGGTATGCTAGGATTCTGGATCTGCGGTTTTGCATTTATGTTCGGCGGAGCGTTAAATGGAGCTACCCTTGGAGGAGCTCCGGGAGTTGTGAGCCATGAATATGCTATTCATTTATTCGGGCACGATTTCGGCCTTTGGGGTAAAGTTGGGTATTTTTTGAGTAGCGATGTTTACGACGTTGGTGTATTCACATTATTTCTCTTCCAAATGGTTTTTATGGACACCACTGCTACTATTCCAACAGGCTCAATGGCAGAAAGGTGGTCTTTTAAATCATTCATAATATTTGGGTTTTTTATTTCCATGTTTGTATATCCGCTCTTTGGCAATTGGGTTTGGGGCGGCGGATGGCTGTCTCAATTGGGAGTAAATTTTGGATTAGGTCATGGGCACGTAGATTTTGCAGGCTCGTCTGTTGTGCATGAAGTTGGTGGAGTAGCAGCTTTAGCTGGAGCAATTGTAATAGGACCTCGCGTTGGAAAATATGGAAAAGATGGTTCAGTCAATACGATACCCGGACACAATATTCCTATGGCATTACTTGGAACCTTTATTCTCGCCTTTGGATGGTTTGGATTTAACCCCGGTTCAACTTTGGCCGGTAGCGACTTAAGGATTAGCATTGTTGCAGTAAATACAATGTTGGCCAGTGCAGCTGGGGCTTTTTCTGCACTTCTCTTTATGTATATCAAAGGCAACAAACCCGACCCCGGAATGCTTGCAAACGGAATGCTTGCAGGCTTAGTTGCAATTACGGCACCATGTGCTTTTGTAAACTCACTTTCTGCTATAATTATTGGTTTAGTATCTGGTATTCTTGTAATTGTAGTATATAATTTCCTGGATCAAAAGTTAAAAATTGATGATCCTGTTGGCGCCTTCGCAGTCCATGGAGCAAACGGGTTTTGGGGAGTATTATCCTTAGGGCTATTTGCAGATGGATCCTACGGAGAAGGATGGAATGGAGTTGCCGGAACAGTAAAAGGGTTATTCTATGGAGATGGAAAGCAATTCGTTGCAGAGCTGATTGGTGGCTTGACTTGTTTTGTATTTGTATTTGCTATAATGTATGCTTTTTTTAAGCTTTCCGACAAGATAGTCAAACTCCGGGTTTCTGAAGAAGTCGAAAAAGGCGGTCTCGATATCCCTGAAATGGGTGTTTTAGGCTATGTCGATTAGTTTTTCTCAAACTTCAACTAAAAAATGCCTCAAAGTTTTTGAGGCATTTTTCAATTTCATTTTTCAAATTATAAAAAAATATATGTTAATATTTTAATTACAAACTATCATAATTACATTAATTAGAATAAAATATTTGATTTATATTTACGCAAATAATAAAAAAACAGAATGATTTAACAAAATTTCTTTATAAATGGATGCACAACCAAAAAAATCAATTAGCCTCAGGCACCATGTCTTAACTCCATTAAGAGATTTGTTAAACGATAGCCGTACTACAGGTATTTTACTCATTACTTGTACCATCTTGTCTATCTTTCTGGCAAATTTCTTTACTGGAAATTCTTATATTTCTTTTTGGAATTCAGGAATCCCGGGAATGAAAAATCTCCATTTACCTGGAAATTTTTTAGAATGGATTAATAATTTCATGATGGCATTCTTCTTTGTATTGGCAGCCACTGAAATCAAAAGAGAACTACTTAATGGCGAACTCTCCACATTTAAAAAAGCAATATTGCCTTTTGGAGCCGCATTTGGAGGAATGCTCGTTCCTGCAGTAATATTTACCGTTTTTAATCTGCACAGCAGTTATTCTCACGGTTGGGGAATACCTACTGCAACGGATATCGCTTTTTCTATAGCTGCAGCTTCACTACTTGGAAAAAGATTTCCTATTGGCCTCAAAATTTTACTGATGGCACTTGCTATAATAGATGATCTTGGTGCTATTATTGTAATAGCCGTTTTTTACGGAGGGCATATACAATGGGTATACCTGATAATCTCCGGACTCATTTATGGTTTTTTATTAGGATTAAATTACTTCAAAGTAAAATTTGGAACTCTGCAAGTAATTCTTGGAATTTGCCTGTGGTACATGATGCTTCAATCTGGTATTGAAGCAAGTATTACCGGCGTCTTATTTGCCTTTGCAATGCCTGTTAATTCATTGGCTATAATTGAAAAAGCTATTCATCGTTATGTAAATTTCTTGATTTTGCCCCTATTTGCCCTTGCGAATACCGCTATTCTTGTGCCTTCTAATATTGCAGGTTCACTTAGTACAAGTATTAGTCTCGGCATTATTTGTGGTTTAGTGATTGGCAAACCACTTGGTATTTTTCTGGTAAGCAGATTAATGGTCTCATTTAATCTGGCACATTTACCAAGCAACGTTAAATGGAAGCAAGTGTTTGGAATGGGAACACTTGCTGGAATAGGTTTTACTATGTCAATTTTTACAACAATGCTTGCATTCTCTACAAATGAGGCCAGAGATATTGCAAAAATTGCGATTCTTACCAGTGTTGTTGCATCTGTTGCTTTAAGCTATTTCTATTTCCGGATTATTGGAACCGCACAAATACCTGCGGCTACTGTTATCCCTCAAATCGAACAACAGCCAGAAATACAACTGAATTTATCATAATTCACATAAGATAATTTCAAAAGAAAAGGCGCTTCAAATTGAAGCGCCTTTTAACTTTATATAGCAACCAATATTTTTTGATAACAAATTATCGCTGAGCTTTTATTAACCTCTTTTTATTCCTCTCTTTCATCCACATAAACAATGTTAATCCACCCACCCAACCTAAACTACCAGTAATAATTTTCAGAAACTCCAGGTAAGCACTATCTATATGCGTAAAAAAGTATATCAGATAGCTTAGTGCAAGAGTCATTAAATTCGCAGCTAAGTGAACCATTTTCTTGAAATTAATTTACAAAGCTTATATAAAAAATCCGATAAAACAAAGGCTGGTAGCGGCTCTAAAGACTTTTAAACTAATTAAGAAAAAAAATAATATTTAAAAATTAAACTTGAAAAACTTATATTTCGATAATTACCCAATGAATAAACGAAATAATAAAGAGTAGGCCTTTGAAGAATAGATAATTCGAATGAAAATCTAAGAGAATTTTCTTTTCAAAAAAAATGAAAAAAATAAAAAAATTTTCAGCAGAGTCTTTAGTATAAAATAATCCCGCCTGAAGAGCTCTAATTTAAGCCGAATTTCTGGCTGCATTAATAATCCCAAATGAGCTTCTGATAATAAGCTTCTCATATACTTCCCGCATCGGGTTTTTAACCTCATTATTTTTTTCAAGTTGCTTAAACTTAGTAATAGCATATTGCTGTAATGTGCTTAAGGGGAGCACAATTCTTTCACGCATTTGAATTGACATCTGCTCAACAGGATAATCTTCCATCAATTCCTGGTTACCGGATAATTTGAACAGGTATTTTTTAGTGAGTTCAAACTCATCGTAAATCATCGTCCAGATTTCCCCATAAATAGGATGTTTTGAAAAATGCTGGGTAAGGGGAAAGAAACACTTACGCATGGCCATTTCACAATTATCCATCAATGTTTTAAAAAAAAGGGAGTTACTGTATAAATGCTTTACTTCATTCCATCGTTTCTTTTTATCCATAATCTGCAATGCAGTACCGACTCCGTAATATCCGGTAACATTTTGTTTCAACTGACTCCATGCACCAACATATGGAATGGCTCTCAGGTCGGAGAACTCTAACCGGGGAGAACTGTTTCGTTTAGAAGGCCGGCTGGCAATATTAGTTTCGCTATAAAACCTTAAAGGGCTAAGGTCATCAAGGTAACGTAAAAAATAAGGATGATTTTTTAATGTTGAATAAGACTGGTAACTATCCTCAGCTAGTTCTGCCAATAATTCTTCTTCTTTATTTTCAAGAGTTACTTCTTTTGATGAAAATAATTCATTGGAAATGCCCGCATGTATCAATTGCTCGATATTATACTGTGCAGAATCTATTGTACCAAAGTTTGAGCTGACAGTTTGACCTTGGATCGTCAGCTGTATTTCTTTATTCTCAATATTTTTTCCCATCGATGCGTAAAACTTATGTGTTTTACCACCACCTCGTGCCGGAGGTCCTCCTCTCCCGTCGAAAAATACCACATCCACATCAAATTCCCTTGAAATTTTTGTAAGCTCTTCTTTTGCTTTGTATATACCCCAGTTCGCCATTAAATACCCTCCATCCTTTGTACCATCACTAAAACCAAGCATTATAGTTTGCTTGTTTTTTCTGAGCTTTAAATGAGATTTGTAGATTTTATTGTTATACAATTCCTTCATCACATCTGCCGCATGCTGCAAATCTTCCACAGTTTCAAATAAGGGAACTATATCAATTTTCATTTCGCTTTTCTTCCACCCGCAAATTAAAAAGAGTGCATATACTTCCAATATATTTAATGCACTGAAGCTATGGCTGATAATATACCTGTTGCAGCCCTGTTCTCCGCTCATAGCCTGAATCTGCTTAATTGCTGATATTGATTCCAGGGTGTCCTTTACAATGGCATCCTGATATAACTCAGGTTGTACGTTACCGCTAATAGCGGAAAGCAATTCAATTTTTTCATTTTCGCGCAGCTCGCTGTAATTTTCAGGCAGCAAATCCTGCTTTTCTGCAATACTGTGAAGAACCCTGGCATGTACAGAACTGTCCTGCCTGACATCAAGAGTAGCAAAATGCAGGCTGAATATTTCAACTTTGCTGATCAGGTTATCAACCAGGTTAAGGAATAAATTGTTATGTTCGTAGATCAATATTTCCCTGATCTTTTTTAAAGGAGAAATGATTTCCAGTTTCGTTAGCTCTTTTTTTTGTTCTGGAACAAAGAGATTATCATACAACTTCGTTTCGAGCGATGCCACCAGTGTGTCAACTCCTTTGAATGTAAGACGGCGTTTTAACTTTCGAATATCAAGATAATAACATTTAATAATAGCTCCTCGCAATGCTTCTGCAACTTTGATTGTGGTAGCTGCAGTAACAAATGGGTTACCATCTCTGTCGCCACCCGGCCAAAAACCCATTTTAATAATCGGGTTTTCGTTGTGTACCGCATCGGGAAACTGGCCCTTCAAAAAAGAAAGTATTCTTCCTGCAGCAGGGTAAAAAATATTTTCAAGATACCAAATCAAACTAATAGCTTCATCATAAGGGGTAGGTTTCTGTTTTTTCAAAAAAGGAGTTTTGCCAAGCTGCTGCATGTAAGTATTAATTTGATTGGCATTATTATCAACCACTGCTCTCGACAAATCATTGATAATACCTAAAACTGATCCAGGATAAAATTGTGTAGGATGCGCTGTCAGCACCATGTTCACACAATAGTCCTTTAGTTTTTCCGAGAGCTCTTCAACTTTATCATACTGGATGACCTCTGAAGTCAAATGCCGCAATGTGCCGGGGCCGCCCATATCATTTACATCCCTGAATGCCGCATCTTCCAACGCATCAAAAAGCACAATCTGCCTTTCTACATATTGCACAAACCGGAACAAAATATCTGCACGGTCTCTTTCATTTGTGTTATTGGTATGCTTGTCAAAAAAATCGTTTATAATTTTCTCGGGGCTTTCTTTTCTTTTATATCCATCTTCGCAATAGGTTAATAACAATGACAATAAAATACCTGTTCTTTCAATCCGGTGAAAAGGCAAGGAAGTAAAAAGACTATTGTATAACTGAAATTTAATGCCGACCTGGTATTTAAACTGCTGTAAACCTTGATTTGATTGGTATTTCATAAAAATACATTTAATATCCTTCAATAATTCTTACAGCAAAACGGCAATCGTTAAATGAAAGGTTGAAAATACTGCATTTTCCCTAAAAAAAATTGACTAATGTTCAATTTTTCATTTCATTCATTATCTTCGCGCCACATTTGAAAATGGTTCATCAATCACAACATATTTTTATTTTCCACCCAGATGTTGTACGCCCAACTGCAGGCACAATTATTACTGTAACCACAACAATCCCGTAAATACGGGATTACAAACTTCATATCAAACACAGGGCTTAACTAGCTGTCTCAAAAAAAGAATCCATTATTTCAAATACATACCATTATAAATAAAATTTATTATGCAGGTTTTAAAATTCGGTGGCACATCAGTAGCGAATGCAGAAAATATCAATAAGACGATTTCCGTCATTTCAGAAGCGATAAAAAAGGAAAGAACAATTGTTGTCGCCTCTGCGCTTGGTGGCATTACGGATATTTTATTACAGAGCGGAAAACTTGCTGCCTCCGGAGATGAATCATACAAGCAACAATTGCAAATTGCAGAGCAACGCCATCTCGATACAGTAAAATCACTTATCCCTCTTACCCAACAAAGTAGTATACTGAGCATGGTTAAAAAACGTTGTAATGAGATTGAAGATATCTGCAATGGGGTTTTTTTGCTTGGCGAATTATCAGATCGTACCAAAGACAAAATTGTCAGCTACGGGGAGCTGTTGTCTACTCAGATTATTTCAGACCGTTTGAAAATTCTAGGAATTGATAATATCTGGAAAGACTCCCGTGAGCTTATTGTAACAGATGCTAATTTTGGTTCTGCAGCAGTTGACTTTGAAACTACGAATAAAAAAATTACTGAGTTCATTCTTTCAAACAGAAGCCATCTGTTTATTATTCCCGGCTTTATTGCGAGCAACAGTAAAGGAATTACCACAACGCTTGGAAGAGGTGGCTCTGACTACACAGCTGCCATTTTGGGAGCCGCAATTCATGCAAGTAAAGTAGAAATCTGGACGGATGTTTCAGGAATGATGACTGCGGATCCAAGGGTCGTTCCTAATGCAAAAGTAATACCTCATATTTCGTACCTCGAAGCGATGGAACTTTCTCATTTTGGTGCAAAAGTTATTTACCCACCCACCATTCAACCCGTAATGGCAAAGAGTATTCCGGTTTGGGTAAAAAATACATTTGCTCCGCAGGATGCAGGAACCGTAATAGAAAAATATGTTGCAAAAAACGGAAATAACATACGGGGTATTTCGAGCATTAATAAAATAGCCCTGCTAAGCCTTGAAGGCGGAGGAATGGTGGGGGTACCGGGTTTCTCAAAAAGGCTTTTCGAAGCTTTATCGAATGAAACAATAAACGTTATTCTTATTACTCAAGGTTCGTCAGAACACTCAATATGTGTTGCTGTTGATGAAGATAATATTTTTAAGGCCAAGGAAGCAGCAGACAAGGCATTTGATCACGAAATAAAAACAGGAAAAGTTGAACCGCTGATAATAGAACAGGATTTGGCAATTATAGCACTTGTGGGAGATAATATGAAAAGTCACCCCGGCGTCAGCGGGAAAATGTTCGGCGCATTAGGGAGAAATGGCGTGAATGTTCGGGCTATTGCGCAAGGTTCTTCGGAACGAAACATTTCTGCCGTGATTGCTCTCCCGGATGTGAAAAAAGCGATTAATACCTTGCATGAAGAATTTTTTGAAACTACTTACAAACAACTGAATATTTTCATTGCCGGCGTGGGTAACGTGGGAAGCCGGTTTCTTGCCCAATTGAAACAGCAGGAAAAATACCTGGAAGAACATTTACGGCTGCAGGTAAACGTTATAGGTATTGCCAATAGTAAAAAAATGTTTTTTGATGATGAAGGAATAAACCTCAATACCTGGAAAACACTGCTGGAAAACGGAGAAAAGATGGAGCTGGGAAAATTTATTAGCATCATACGTTCCAAAAATCTGCGAAATGCATTATTTGCTGATATTACAGCAAATGAGGAAGTTGCAAAATGTTATAGTCAACTGCTGGAAAAAAGCATCTCTGTTGTTGCCTGCAATAAAGTTGCGTGCTCATCTTCTTACGACTATTATAAGAAATTAAAAAAACTTGCTACAGAATTCAATTGTCTTTTCCTTTTTGAAACCAACGTAGGTGCAGGTTTGCCGGTTATAGGAACATTAAATGATTTATTGCGAAGCGGCGATAAAATTAATAAAATACAAGCAGTGTTAAGCGGCACATTGAATTTCGTTTTTAACAATTATGACGGCAAAAAAAGTTTTGCCGAAGTAGTGAAACAGGCACAGGATGAAGGTTATACCGAACCAGATCCGAGATTAGATTTAAGCGGCACTGATGTGATGCGAAAAATCATGATTCTGGCAAGAGAAGCCGGCGAAAAAATAGAAATGAGTGATATTACAAATAGTGTATTTATGCCTCAATCGTGTATGAAAGGAAGCGTTGAAGATTTTTATGCTGCTATGACAAAAGAAGAAAAACATTTCAGGAAAATCTATGATGAAGCTGCTTCAACAGGCAAAAAACTGAAATTTGTTGCAAGCTATGAAAATGGCAAAGCATCTGTCGGGTTGCAGCATGTTGACGAACAATCAGACTTTTTTCATTTGTACGGAAAAGATAATGTAGTATTGTTTTATACAGAACGTTATCCCGAACAGCCTTTGGTAGTTAAAGGTGCCGGCGCAGGAGCTGAGGTAACCGCTTCCGGTGTTTTTGCCGATATTATCAGAGCAGCAAGAGTATAATAAGCATGAAACAAGTTAAAGTATATACGCCGGCAACTATTGCAAATCTTGTTTGCGGTTTTGATGTGCTGGGTTTGTGCCTGCAAGAACCGTATGATATAATGTATGTCAGGTTGATAAATGAAAAAAAAATAGTTATTCGCAGCACAGATGGTTATAATCTTCCGACAGACCCGGCACAAAACACCGCCGGAGCCCCCCTACTGGAAATGTTATCAGAAACAGGTTTGCAGATAGGCTTTGACGTTACGATAGAAAAACATATCAAACCGGGAAGTGGCATCGGATCAAGTGCAGCAAGTGCAGCAGGCGCAGTAGTGGCAGCTAATCACCTGATAGGAAATATTTTTTCCAAAGAAGATATGGTCCGTTTTGCCATGTTCGGGGAGAAGGTGGCATCAGGAGTAAAGCATGCTGATAACATTTCCCCATGCATTTACGGAGGAGTTACACTTATCCGTTCAATACTGCCATTGGATATTGTTTCGATTCCCGCACCTAGAATGTTTATTACGGTAGTTCATCCCCAGATAGAAGTACGCACTTCCGATGCCAGACAAATTTTACGAAAAGAAGTGCTGCTGAAAGATGCAATAAAGCAATGGGGCAACATAGCAGGTCTTGTAGCAGGGTTTATGAAGAACGATTATGAGCTAATCAGTCGTTCACTGGAAGACGTAATTATCGAGCCTGTAAGAAGTATGTTGATTCCCGGATTCGATGAAGTAAAAAAATTATGCAAGGAAGCTGGTGCACTGGGCGGCGGTATTTCAGGTTCAGGGCCATCAATTTTTATGATAAGCAGGGATGAATATACCGCTAAAAAAGTAAAAGGGATTATGGAAAGTATTTATAATAAAATTGAATTACCACATCATACTTACATAACAACAGTAAATAATGAAGGAATAAGGATTGAAGATTGTTAACCCAAAATTTAACTACTATAATGTTATATTACAGTTTAAATCATCAATCACCAAAAGTAAGTTTTAAAGAAGCAACGATTAAAGGGCTGGCATCGGACAAAGGGCTGTATTTCCCTGAAAGAATACCTGTTCTATCTAATGATTTTCTGTTAAGAATAGATAATTATTCGAAAGATGAAATTGCTTACAGGATCATACAACCATATATTGGCAATGAAATTCCTGAAAAAGAATTAAGAAAAATTATTACTGAAACAATTGCATTTGATTTCCCATTGGTCAATGTGGATAATAAAATTTTTTCTCTTGAACTTTTTCATGGCCCAACACTCGCCTTCAAAGATGTTGGTGCCAGGTTTATGAGTCGTTGCCTCGGATATTTCATGAAAGACAATAACCAGCAAGTTACGGTGCTGGTTGCAACATCCGGTGATACAGGTGGTGCTGTTGCACATGGGTTTTATGAAGTAGAAGGCGTGAATGTAATCATACTATATCCTTCCGGTAAAGTGAGCAACGTACAGGAGTTGCAATTAACAACACTTGGAAGAAATATTTCTGCCATTGAAGTAAACGGCAGATTTGATGATTGCCAGCGCCTGGTAAAACAAGCGTTTGCTGACCATGAATTGAACAAAGCTTTATTTCTAACTTCTGCAAATTCAATTAATGTCGCACGCTGGTTACCACAACAATTTTATTATTTTTTTGCATATCAGCAGTGGGCTGACAAAAACAGTCCCCCGGTTTTTTGTGTACCAAGTGGAAATTTCGGAAATATCTGCGCCGGCTTATTGGCCCATCAGTCAGGCTTGCCTGCAACACACTTTATTGCAGCCTGCAATGCTAATAAGGTCGTGCCTGAATATCTTAATAGCGGTAATTATCAACCGAAAAAAGCCGTGGCTACTTTATCGAATGCGATGGATGTCGGCGACCCAAGCAATTTTGTACGGATATTGGAACTGTTTCATAAGGAATTTGGCGCATTAAGTAAAATATTGAATAGTTATAGTATTAGCGACGAAGAAACCAAACAAACCATTAATAATGTATACAGGAAAAATCATTATTTGCTTGATCCGCATGGTGCTGTTGGTTATTTATCCTTGCAGCGATATTTACAGTCCCACCCTGAACACAAAGGCATTTTTCTGGAAACCGCTCACCCCATAAAGTTTTATGATGCTGTAGAACCTATTATTCACGAAAAGGTCCCAGTTCCAGATTCAATAACCACATTATTAGGAAAAGAAAAGAAAAGTTATAAAATGGAAGTTGATTATAATTTATTAAAAGAATATTTGCTCTCAACAAAAACATAAATTATTGATATTTTGACCTTTATTTTGCCGGCAAATTTTTTCTTATAAAGACTTGCATATTCAAAAAAAAATATCAATCTTGTATCCAGATTGAAGCATTAACGATACATATTAATTAATGCTCTCTTACTTCTACAAAGTTTTCAATTTCCTACGAACAACGGTATTTATTCCAATTGCCGGATTTTACTTCTGGGCTAAGGAGTTTTAAAGCTTCCACTATCCCCTTGATACCAACAAATTTGGTTGACAATTTTTTACCCTAAAATCGTACTACAATGAAGACTTTAAAACCTTTTTTTTCTTTGGCAATCATTATTGCCATCTGCACACTAAGCGCAATCCTTTATTTAAACTTGTTTTACATTCCTTCAGCAGTTCTAAGCGTTATCTGGATTGTAGGAATTACTCATTGGATTGGCGGTATTTCTTTAGGTGATCGCTTAATTAAAAAATTTAAGTTATAGTCTAATTTTACACTTAATACGGTTTCTCAAATAGATATTTTGAAGCCTTAGTAAAGCAGAAAGTATTTATTCTGATTTATTAAGGCTTTTTTGCCTATCATAATCCAGATAGAGTTTTTTATTTGCCTTTTCACACCGGTTTTCTTTATAACAACTTAAAGAAAAAGCCATTCCAAAGTTGGAATGGCTTTATAATTATCTTTCATTGATTAGCCCTGTAATATTAATCAAATTTAAGGTCCAAACCTAATCCTCTCAATTCATGAACAAGTACATTAAATGATTCAGGAATACCTGCTCTTGGAATGTTATCACCCTTCACAATAGCTTCATAAGTCTTTGCTCGGCCAATGATATCGTCCGATTTCAAAGTCAGCAATTCCTGAAGAATATTAGCAGCACCATAAGCTTCCAGCGCCCATACTTCCATTTCACCAAAACGCTGACCACCGAATTGTGCTTTACCACCAAGAGGCTGTTGCGTAATCAAACTGTAAGGCCCGATGCTTCTTGCATGCATCTTATCATCAACCATGTGGTGTAATTTGATGATATAGATAATACCAACAGTTGCTTTCTGGTCAAAACGCTCGCCCGTTTCTCCATCATACAAATAAGTGTGGCCAAAGCTGGGCAATCCTGCCTTTTCAATATGCTCAGCTATTTCTTCAACACTAGCTCCATCAAAGATCGGGGTTGCGAATTTCAATCCTAATTTTTCACCAGCCCATCCCAGAACAGTTTCATAAATCTGTCCAAGGTTCATACGGGAAGGCACCCCTAAAGGATTCAGTACAACATCGACCGGAGTGCCATCTTCAAGAAAAGGCATGTCTTCCGCACGAACGATTTTTGCAACAATTCCTTTATTTCCGTGACGACCAGCCATCTTATCACCCACCTTTAATTTGCGTTTTACCGCAAGATATACTTTCGCCAATTTCAGAACGCCAGCAGGCAATTCATCACCGATGGAGATATTAAATTTCTCCCGCTTATACCTCCCCAATTCTTCGTTGTATTTGATGTTGTAGTTGTGCAACAAAACATTTACAAGCTCATCAGTTTTTGCATCTCCGGTCCATCCCAATGGGTTAACATTGAGATAATCAATACCAGCCAGGTTTTTAGCAGTGAACTTAGCTCCTTTACCAATCTGCACTTCACCAAAGTTATTGTTAACACCTGCTGAAGCATGATCTTTTAAGAGTACCTGCAGTTTGCTCAATAATACCTCCATCAAATCATTCACATTCTTTTCATGCACTTTTTCTATCTTGTCGAGCGCAGCTTTCTCACGCACTTTGGTATTCTTATCTTTCTTCGCACGCTGGAATAATTTTTTTCCAATTACAACCCCTTCTGTTCCGCTCGGCGCTTTTAAAGATGCATCTTTTGCATCACCGGCCTTGTCACCGAAGATTGCGCGCAATAATTTCTCTTCAGGAGTCGGGTCACTTTCTCCTTTTGGAGTAATCTTGCCGATTAAGATATCTCCTTCCTTAATTTGCGCACCAACACGGATAATACCATTCTCATCCAAATCCTTGGTTGCTTCTTCAGATACGTTTGGAATATCCGGAGTCAATTCTTCTTCGCCTAATTTTGTATCACGAACTTCCAATTCATATTCTGATATATGAACAGAAGTGAACAAATCTTCACGAACCACTTTCTCACTGATTACAATCGCGTCTTCAAAATTGTAACCTTTCCAGGGCATGAATGCCACTTTCAGATTGCGGCCAAGGGCCATTTCACCAGCCTGTACAGCATAACCTTCTGTAAGGAAATCTCCTTCTTTCACCCTTTGCCCTTTTTTAACAGCAGGTTTCAGATTAATACAAGTTTCCTGATTGGTCTTTATGAATTTGGTAAGTTTATAAATTTTCAAATCATCTTCAAAACTGACCAGTTTTTGGGTTTCATCTCTTTCATAACGAACATGAATTTCGTTTGCATCAACATACTCAACAACGCCTTCTCCTTCCGAATGTATCTGTATTCTTGCATCACGTGCAGCTTTTGCCTCAAGACCTGTACCTACAATCGGCATTTCAGGGCGAATCAAAGGAACAGCCTGACGTTGCATGTTAGATCCCATCAATGCACGGTTGGCATCATCATGCTCAAGGAAAGGAATTAATGAAGCACTTAAACCAACAATCTGGTTTGGCGCTACATCCATGAACTCTACTTCATTCTTGTCAAGAATAGGAAAGTCTCCTGTTTGACGGGAAACTATTTTCTCTTCAATGAAATTTCCTTTATCATCAAGCGGAACGTTAGCCTGTGCAATCTTTGCCACATCTTCTTCTTCTGCGCTGAGATAAGTAAGCTTTTTGAGGTCTACTTTACCATCATGTACTTTATGATAAGGGGTTTCAATAAAACCCATCTCATTGATTTTTGCATGAACGCAAAGTGTTGAAATCAGACCAATATTTGGGCCTTCCGGAGTTTCAATGGTACATAAACGTCCATAATGCGAATAATGCACGTCACGAACTTCAAAGCCTGCACGCTCACGGCTTAATCCACCGGGCCCCAGAGCAGATATACGACGTTTGTGAGTGATTTCACTGAGTGGGTTTGTCTGATCCAGGAATTGAGAAAGCTGTGATGTTCCGAAGAAAGAATTAATAACGGACGAAAGTGTTCTTGCATTGATCAGATCAACCGGAGTGAACACTTCGTTATCACGAACATTCATCCTTTCCCGGATAGTTCTTGCCATACGTGCAAGACCGACGCCGAACTGAGCATACAATTGTTCTCCCACCGTGCGGACACGGCGATTGCTCAGGTGATCGATATCATCAATTTCAGCTTTGGCATTTGTGAGGCGAACGAGATATTTGATAATCTCGATCATATCTTCTTTTGTCAGCGTTTTTTGATCGAGCGGCTGGTTCAAACCAAGTTTGCGGTTGATCTTGTAACGACCTACCTCACCCAAATCATAACGCTTATCGCTGAAGAATAATTTATCAATAATACCACGCGCTGTTTCATCATCAGGTGCATCGGCCCCGCGTAATTGACGATAGATATGCTGAACGGCTTCCAGCTCGCTGTTAGAAGTATCTTTATTCAGGGTATTATAAATGATCGCATAATCACCCCCCACATTTTCTTTTTGGATGAATACACTTTTTACATCCATTTCGACGACCATATCAATAGCCTCTTCATCCAGAATAGTGTCGCGTTCAAGAACAATTTCATTTCGCTCGATAGACACCACTTCACCAGTGTCCTCATCCACAAAATCTTCAACCCATGTTCTCAACACACGTGCCGCCAGTTTTCTGCCAACATATTTTTGCAAACTCTTTTTATCAACATTTACTTCATCAGCCATACCAAACAGCTCAAGTATATCCTTATCAGTTTCATAGCCGATAGAACGGAGCAATGTAGTTACGGGGAATTTCTTCTTGCGGTCGATATATGCATACATTACATTATTAATGTCTGTAGCAAATTCCATCCATGCTCCTTTGAACGGAATCACTCTTGCAGAATAAATCTTTGTCCCGTTAGGGTGAATAGACTGACCGAAGAACACACCGGGTGAACGATGCAATTGAGAAACAACCACGCGCTCGGCACCATTAATAACAAATGTGCCGCGAGGGGTCATGTATGGGATATTCCCAAGAAATACATCCTGAACGATGGTTTGAAAATCCACGTGCTCTTCATCATTACAACTCAACCGGAGCTTGGCCTTTAACGGCACTGCATAAGTAAGGCCACGTTCCATACATTCTTCAATAGTATAGCGCGGCGGATCAATGAAATAATCCAAAAACTCCAGCATGAAAATATTCCGGGTATCCGTAATAGGAAAGTTTTCTTTGAACACCCTGAACAAACCTTCGATATTACGTTTGTCCGGGGTTGTTTCCAACTGGAAAAATTCCTTAAATGATTGAATTTGGACTTCGAGCAGGTCCGGAGTTTCAGCGAGATGCTTGATCTTTCCGAAATTGACCCTTGTTTGCAATTTTGTTGAAGACATATTATTTAAAACCGGTTTTAATTATCTACTTCAAAACTCCCTCCAGCAATAAAATTTCAGGGGAACTATTAATCAGTTCTCTGAAAATCATTTCCAACGTTATCAATAGATTATTGCTATTAGGAACATACAAAAGGACAGCAAAGGTAATAAAATACTGACAATATCAATAAAAACATTTTTAGCCCCTGTAGTAATAAAAAATGCCTGGTAAACAGGCACTTTTTATTACTTATTCCGATAGGCTTAATTAACATCCCAGAAAATTTTAGTACTCAGATTATCCTTTGATTGAACGGATGCATAATTCGTCGGATTATACGTAGATTCGGAAGTTGGGTAAAGCCATCTGTTAGGAGGCAATTTCTGAACCCCTGCATCAGGAAGAAAAGTAAGAGAAGGCAATTTTAATCTCCTGATTTCAGCCCAAGATTCCATTGGTTGCAATACGCTGTAATTTATCCATTTTTGTATCGCAATCCTGTTCAATTTATCAGCTACGGTGGCTGCGCCAGACCAAGCAATGCCTGAGCTAACCAGGTAATTGCTAATTTCATTTGCACCCAAAGGAGCAGGAGCAGCAACAGTATTATCATTGCTAATTGACCTTAACCAGAAATAGTAATTAATTGACTGACTAATACCTGCTTCATAAGCAGCCTGCGCACTAGCATCGTTGCCTGATTTAAGGTAATATTCAGCTAATAAAAAATCTACTTCTGCGGCATTAATCAGCGTGCCGGGCAAATAGTCGTTTTGACTGAGCGTAGAACGATTATACCTTGCAATTGTACCAGCATTTAAAATTGTATTTTGGTTTGTACTCGCAAGTGTAGGATCTAACCCATTATAAGCCCCATTTGCATTAGAACCAGGCTCGAACATTACCCTTAATCTGGGATCTGAATTATTATTCATGGTATCAATCATGGCTTCATTAGCCCTATCAGCCGAACCCCATCCTATTAACCCGGTATAAAATTCTGAGCTTGCGCCGATACCCGTACCATTATTGACACCGCCAGAAGTAATATTAACCACTTTAACGGCAATATTATTTGTGTAATCTGATACAACAGGGTAATTTGAAGGTGAACCAACTATACTACTAATTTCACTTGAGACTCTTGACTGAAAAGACGCAACCCCGCTTACTCTTGTTAATAATTTTAAGCGCAGTGAGTTGCAATACATTTTCCACTTGTTAATATCTCCGTGATTTAAAAAATCCTGTGTTTGCATTAATGTTGCAACCGAAGTAGGCACGGAAATACTATTTAGTTCATCTGCAAAACCCTTCAGGTCATCAAGCATTTTGGTATATATCGTTGCCGCATCATCATATTTTGCAGCAGCAGCAACGTAGTCTCCGCTTTTTGTAGATAATAACCCCGCTTCACTCCACGGAATATCTCCAAACAAATCAACTACTTTTTGTGTGAAGTCATAATAATAAATTGTTGCGGCTATCATGATGATGCGATTACTTGCCTGATCATCTGCACTCAATGCTGCATTTAATTTTACCAGTTCCTTGTACTGTGCAACAAATCCATAGTAAGTATTCCAAACATCATTGATAGCAGCAGCGCCTGGCAAATACCGGCCATTGGTGTTAAGTGTGACAGCTGTTTGGCTCCATGGAATAAGGGTATTTTGATAAACTACAAAATAATCCCAATAATGGTAATTTACATAATTCAAATTTGAAGATAAAAAACCTGCAAACTGAATAGGCAGTGTTGTTGTTGACACTTTTGTTGGATCTGAGTATGCGTCTGAAAACTGCTTTTTAGTGCATGCCATAAACCCAAGCATAAACACTAATAATGCATACAGAATTATTTTTTTCATATCCTTCTAATTATTTTAGTTTATGAATAAGTTAAAAATTAGCCCTCAAAGAAACGCCGAATGACCTGCTCGAAGGTTGGGTTCCTGCGTTATTAACGTTGTTTTTCCAATCTAAGCTTGTGGTGAGTTGCTCTGCATCCATATCTTTAATGGTTCTATATAAATAGAATAGATTGCGTCCAAAAACTGAAACCTGCAATTTCTTTGCCCTAACTTTATTAGATATAGACTGCGGCAATGTGTATATCAAAGACATTTCCCTCATTTTCCAATAAGTATTTGTTTCGATATACCTGAAGTATTCCGAGTTACTGTACTGAGGACCGCCCCAATTGTACTGATCCCAATAATAGAAAAATTGAGAAGTAACATAAGTATTAGGAGTGCCATCAGGGAAAACCCCGCCCATTTTAATACCATCGTGATATACTGTTTCACCATTAGGTCCGGTTGCTGCTGAAGTTTCTACACCTCTACCACTGGCGTCTTTATAATAAGAAACTCCGCCATGCGCTGCATCCATTGCATTCAAACTCTCTTTAGTCAAACCCCTGCTCGTCATCCAGAATAAACCTGTAGGCATAACAGAACCACCTATTCGGTAATCTGTATATAATTCAAGGGCAAAATTTTTATACCTGAATGTGTTTACAAAACCACCAATGACTTTGGGCTGCACATTGCCATACCTTTGTAATTTTGAACCGTCTATCTGGTAATTGAATTCACCACCTCCCAAATCAGCAATCACATTATTTCCTTTACCATCAGTTAAAATAGGATGGGCATATAAATCACCAGCTGGCCTTCCAATAACTGATTTAAGAACAGCAGCATTACCATCATAATCGTTGTGTATTAGCTCTGTTGCTCCGTTCGGAAGTTTGGTAACTTTAAGGGTTGTTTGATTGAAATTAATAGTAGCATCCCATCTGAAATCTTTTCTTACAATTGGTGTAAGGTTTAAGCTAAACTCATACCCTGTTTTTTGCAAAGTACCTACATTAGCAAGAATTTGACCAGCACCAGTTGACTGAGCAAGAGACAAATAAATTAACTGATCCACAATTTTGTCATTGTAGTAAGTAACGTCCAGATTCACGCGATCATTTAATAACCTGGTTTCTAACCCTACTTCTATTTCATGTTTTTTCTCAGGTTTGATGCTGGCATTGCCATAAAGCCCGGTATTAACAGTAGTTGTTTGAGTTGGGCTACCAGAACCCTGATCGCCTAAATTGCCTTGATTGTATGCTACATTAGCTACATACATTGGAGGATAGTTACCAACAATACCCCACGCTGCCCTCAATTTGGCATACCTGATAATTTCAGGCAAAGTCAATGCATCTGAAATAATAAAAGCAGCATTAGCAGAAGGGTAAACAAAACTGTTGTTATTCGGGTTCATTGTTGATGTACGGTCCCTTCTTAATGTTCCTTCCGCATATAAAAAGCCTTTGTAGTTCAAATTAACAGTTCCTGCAAAAGCATCCTTTACTAAGTAGCCAACACCATAACTGGTATTGAGAGTGTTGTTATAAGATGCACTAAGGTCAAAATCATTTTCTGTTTTTAAACCGCCATTTGTGCTTAAGCTTGAAGAATGGGCAGTTTCTTTATCTCCTGTGTAGAAAGCCGAAGCAGTTAAATCAAAATCTTTATTAAGCTTTTTAGCATAGGTGAGCATAACATCGCCATAAAATAAAGTGTAACTGTTATTGGCGATACCATAGCTGCCGGAAGGGCCTGATAAAATAATAGGCTGAGTGGAGTACCCTTTTGCCTGGGAGGAGTTGGATGTCCAGTCTGTAGCAATTCTTGCTCGCATCTGAAGGCCTTTCGCAAGGTCAACATACAGAGCTGTATTGGCCATCAAACGATTGTTTGATTCCAAAAGCTGGTTCTTTTGAACATTCCACATAAAGTCCAAAAGATCAGTTCGAATATTAGGAATTGTAAGATTTTCACTTGGGGTTAGGCTTGGATTTGACCCGGTAACATATTTATAACCCAAACTGGTCTGAAATTTATCCCTGTACCAGTTGCCATCATCAAAAGTAGGCATCATTCCTGTAAAATTATTGATGAGGCGATCATCCAGGTAAGGCCTATTTTTAACATTTGAAAACACATCTTTAATAAATACATCCAGCTTAATCCCCTTACTGAACTTGAAGGTAGAATTGATATTGAAGTTGTATTTATCGTTTAATGAATTTAAGCTCAATCCTTCATAGTGCTGATGAGTAAAAGAGAACCGAGTAGTTGAGTTATCCCCCGCAACTGAAAAGGCCAGGTTTTCTACTGTATTATTGGCATTTTGAAAAAGGTGTGCCCACCCATTCTTGATTGGGGAATAAGGCCTAACCACCCCATCCCAACTTGCTATCGGTTGACCATCAAATTTAGGCCCGAAGTTTAAAGAACCTTGCGCCAATGCACGATAACTCTGACCATTTATTGTGTATTTATTTGCATTAAATCCATTCGCATCTTCACCATATACATCATACTGAACAGGAGAGCCTCCGCCACGAACTGTTTGAAAACGGGGTAGATATGCAACCCTGTCTTGAAAATACTGTGTGCTGAAATCAACAGAAATACCTTTTCTTCCAGCACCTGACTTTGTTGTAATTACTAATACCCCATTTGAAGCTTCTGATCCGTAAAGTGCAGCTGCAGAAGCCCCTTTAAGTACAGTAATACTGGCAATATCCTCAGGGTTCAGGTCTAATAAGCCATTTCCCCTAAGCCTCTGATCATTCCAGTAATTTCCATTACTGAAATCTCCATCATGAACAGGTACACCATCCATTACGATCAAAGGCTGGTTTCTGAAATTAATAGAATTTATCCCTCTGATATTAATATTTACACCACCTAAAGAACCACCTGGTGCCGTTTCAATTCTAACGCCAGGGGCTTTACCGTAAAGAGCACTCGCGAAGTTGGTAGGTGCAGTTTTAACTAATTCGGAGGAGTCAATAGTAGTTGTCGCATAGCCAAGCGATTTTTTTTGCTTTCTGACACCTAAAGAAGTCACGATCACTTCATTTAATTGACCGCTTAAGGGTTCAATAATTATATTTACAAGATCTCCGCTGACCGATAGTTCTTTAGTTTGATACCCCACATAACTCGTAACTAACTTGGATCCAGGAGTCGTTTTTATGGTGAACCGGCCATTTTCGTCCGTAAGAACACGGTTCGAACCCTTGCCCTTTTCTGAAATAGTCGCTCCCGCTAATGGATTTCCATTAGGGTCTTTAACAATTCCGGAAACCGTTTTTGTTCCCTGGGCGAATAACATGAGATTGCAGACAAGCGCAGCAAAGAGCAGTAGCAAAAATCTCTTTTTGTTTTTCATTGCAGTTAAATTTTTGGTTTAAAATAAAAGTTATAGTTGTTCGTTACCCTACCAATGCATTTTTTTGGTTAGCAGTAAAGTAACTGTTAATCTCATCTTCACTCAACCTATCAACTACCAGAGCCGCAGCACCAATCAATTCTGCATTATGACCTAATTTTGATATTTTGATTTCCGTATTCTCTGCAAGCCGTGGAATACTATGTTCATTAACGGCTTGTTGTATCGGCGCCTGCCACACTTTTCCAGCCACAGAACCTCTGCCACTTAATATTACCACATCAGGATTTAATACATGAATTAAAATAGCAACCCCACGACCTATATTGTATCCCGCTTCTGAAAAAAGTTCTATAGCAAATTTATCTCCTCTAAATGCAGCCACGCGTATAAGCTCAAAAGCTTCTTCGATATTAACATTAACTAATTGCTCATAATTAAGACTTGACAGCCCCCCATTTAAAAGTTTACTTTTAGCCTTTTCTACTATTACAAACAGAGAAGCCTCAGTTTCCAAACACCCATATTTACCACAGCTGCATCGTTTATTATTTGCAAAAAGCGGGATGTGACTGAATTCACCGGCAAATCCATTACTACCCCTAAACAGCCCCCCATCTAAAATGAGCCCTAAACCAACTCCCCAACCAATATTTATAACCATTGCATTTTCTGCATTTTTTACAACCCCGAATTTGAGTTCAGCCAATGCAATTAAGCTCGAGTCATTATCTACAAAAGAACGTATCCCTGTTTTTTCAGTTATTCCTTTCGTAATAGACTTTGAATCGATAATTGAATAATTAATTCCTTTATTAAAATCCACAAAACCGGGCACACCTACTCCAATTCCAGCAATCCTCTTTTTCTCAAAACCAGATTTAATAATATATGCTTCAATCATATCAGATAATTCTTGTACCATATTCTGGTTATGGTAAACATCAAATTCAATTTTCTCAATAGCCGATACTGGATTATTATGCATATCAGTTAGTCCGATTCTAACAGAGAATTGATCAACAGCTACTGCCAATACATACATAAAATCATGCTTCAATGAGTACATTAAAGGCCTTCTTCCTCCTGTCGATGGGGCATACCCGCCTTCTACAACAACTTTTTTTTCCACTAAATCGGTCAATTGCATCATAGTATTAGGCAAACTCTTATTTATTTTTTCACTTAAATCAGCACACGATATTTCTCCTGAATAATAGAGTTCTTTTAGAATATTAGTCTTTCCAATGTATTTCTTCTCAGTCATGATAATATGCTAAATTATGAAACTTTTAAAAAAACATATAAAAGTTTTTAAATTTTTTCTTAGCTATTCTTTTTTTGTAAAAAAGATTGTTTAATATATTGGTTTTAGAGCTTATGTTTATTAATATTTTCAATATTAAGCTCATCAGTTGATTAATGGAGCACATAAAAAATCCCGATCAGATTGATCGGGATTTGCACAATTCAGTATTAAAAATTATTGAATTTCTACTTCAGCACCAGCTTCTTTCAGCTTAGCCACTAATGCATCAGCATCCGCTTTGCTAACCCCTTCTTTCACTGGTTTAGGAGCGCCGTCCACCAAATCCTTGGCTTCTTTCAAACCAAGACCAGTCAGGTCTTTTACTACTTTAACCACGTTAAGCTTATTAGCTCCGGCTGCTTTCAAAATAACATTGAAAGAAGTCTTTTCTTCAGCGGCAGCAGCCCCACCGCCTGCAGAAGGACCTGCTGCAACAGCTACTGCAGCAGCTGCGGGCTCAATGCCATATTCTTCTTTCAGGATTTTTGCTAATTCATTTACTTCTTTTACAGTTAATCCTACTAACTGTTCTGCAACTGCTTTTAAATCTGCCATATTGTTTAAATTTTTTCCGCGTTCATGTCCGCAATTGCGGATCCGGCGGAGGTTTTAAAAAAATTTGCCTTTGTTTGACCCTCAGGCCTGGGTTTTATTAACGACTTTAATTCGATGCAGCAGCTCTTTCTTCCAGCGCTTTTACCAGCCCTGCAAGCTTGCTTCCTGCATTCAGGCCACTAACAACGTTCTTGATCGGAGATTGCAACAAACCAATGATTTCGCCAAGAAGGTCTTGCTTGCTTTTCAGTGTTGTTAATGCCTTCAGCTGGTCATCACCAGCAAATACATCCCCGTCAATAAAAGCTGCTTTTAAAACCGGCTTTTCCGTATTTCCTTCTTTACGGAATGAGCTAATGATTAATGCTGGCTCTTTTGCACTTTCTGAGAACAACAAAGCTGTTACACCGTGCAAAGAGTCATACACGTTGGAATATCTTTTATCGTCGATGCTTTCAAGTGCTTTTTTGATGAGGGTATTTTTAGCTACTTTCATCTCAACTTTCTTATCAAAACAAATGCGGCGCAATTTGCCAACCTGTTCAACAGTGAGTGATTCTGTGTTAGCAACATAGAAGTTATTGTATTGAGAGAATTTTTCTTTCAACACATCAATCACTTCGTTTTTTTGATCTTTAGTCATTTTATTAAAATTTTGACTGTTCAGCTTTTTGTTTTCTTGTAATCTCGGTTAAAGGATCAAATGTTTTTTTAATGAACAAATGCTTTGGTATCAATTGCTATTCCTGGACTCATTGAACTTGCCATAAAAATACTCCTCAAATAAGTTCCTTTAGCCGTCGCAGGTTTAGCTTTGATGATTGCATTTAATAGCTCCTGACTATTGTCCCTGATTTTTTCGGGGGTAAAACTTACACGGCCAATAGATGCATGGATAATACCGGCCTTATCAACTTTGAAAGCGATTTTTCCGCCCTTCACCTCATTAACTGCAGCTGCAACATCATTGGTTACTGTTCCGGTTTTAGGATTGGGCATAAGGTTACGGGGACCAAGCACTTTACCAAGTTTACCGATCTTCGGCATCACAGCAGGCGTGGCCACAATTACATCTACATCTACCCATCCGCCTTCTATTTTCTGAATGAACTCATCCAGGCCCACATAATCAGCACCCGCAGCTTTTGCATCTGCTTCTTTATCCGGGGTACACAGTACCAGTACTTTTTTTGTTTTACCAGTTCCATGGGGAAGGCTAACTGTGCCACGTATGGATTGATCGGCCTTTTTTGGATCTACTCCCAAACGTATATGCAAGTCAACCGATGCATCAAATTTTGTCGTATTCACCTGTTTTACCAATGAAGAGGCTTCATTAAGTGAATACACTTTGCTTTTATCTATTTTAGCCGCAGCTAATTTTCTTTTTTTTGTAATTGCCATTTCGCAAATTTTTTTTATTTGAAGAATCAGTTATTCCATGGGGCCTTGCCTTCAACAGTAATGCCCATGCTACGGGCGGTGCCTGCCACCATACGCATAGCGCTTTCAATGGTAAAGCAGTTCAGGTCAGGCATTTTATCCTTCGCTATTGCTTCTACCTGCGCCCAGGTAACTTTTCCAACTTTATTACGATTTGGCTCTTTAGAACCACTTTGAATTTTGGTAGCTTCCAATAACTGAACAGCAGCCGGAGGTGTCTTAATAATAAAATCAAAAGATTTATCATTATAAACAGTAATAATAACGGGAAGTACTTTTCCGACTTTATCCTGCGTACGAGCATTAAACTGTTTGCAGAATTCCATGATGTTGACACCTTTTGAACCAAGTGCAGGTCCAATCGGAGGTGCAGGATTGGCCTGGCCACCTTTTACCTGCAGTTTCACATAACCTGTAATTTCTTTTGCCATGTTATTTCATTTTTTGGTTTTAGCGTTTCCTGCCATGTGACCGGAAACTCCCAAATTCAATTATAAAAGAGCTTTGTTTGGGGCTGCAAAAGTAATACAAAAATCCAGAAAAACATTTTTTAATAAATTTTTTTTAAGCATATCCTTTTTTTAATTTCAAAACCTGCAGATACCTGTATTTACTGATGTGAAACCGCCAAACCTTCCAGTTGTTTAGATATCAAAAACATATATTCTTCCTGTTGTTTATTTTACCCTTTTCGGGCTTTTCTCAGCTTGTTGAACTTAAAGGTATCGTAAAGGATTTTGACACTAAATTGCCAATCCCCGGCGCAACGATATTCATAAAAAAGATCAATACAGGAGCTATAACCACTGACTCTGGAAAATTCAGCATCATGCTTCCAATTGACTCCTATGATCTCATATGCAGTTCATTCGGTTATCAATCCGCTTCAAAAACAATTTATATTTTAGATGAACAGTATGTTTCAATTGAGATAAAGAAGAAACCACCAACAGAACTTCCGGAGGTAGTGGTTGAATCAAGAAAACGAGATGCGAATATCTCCGAATTGAAAATGAGTACAACTAATATTAATGTAGCCCAATTACGAAAAAGCCCTTTAATTGCGGGAGAAGCAGATTTAATTAAGGCACTTAGTGCCCAAAGTGGTGTTAGTACCATCGGGGAAGGAGCTAACGGCTTTAACGTTCGCGGCGGAAATGTGGATCAGAATTTAGTTTTGTTAGACGGCGCTCCTATTTTTAATACAGCCCATCTGTTGGGTTTTTACTCAGTCGTGAGTGTTGATGCTGTCCAAAATTTTACTTTGTATAAGGGAGCAATACCGGCTTCATTTGGAGGTCGTTTATCATCTCTTGCAGCAATCAGTATTAAACCCGGCAATGAAGAAAAAATACGCTATAATACGGGAATCAGCCCCATAAGTGCCCATATTTTTGCAGATGGCCCTATAAACAATAAATTAACCTTCTTTGCGGGGGCCCGGGTTGCCTACCCCAGAATGATGATAAGTTTATTTCCCGGTTCAGTAAGCAATAGCAATGCTTTTTTTTATGACGGAACAGGCAAAATCAATTATAAAATCAATAATAAAAACCGGCTTTCCCTGTCTTTGTATAGAAGCTTTGATAATTTCAAATTCTCTGGGGATACCAGCTACTCCTGGCAAACCAATATTGTTTCACTGAACTTCAGATCTGAATTAGCCAAAAAAATTGTTTTTAACCTGAATAGTAACTACAGCTCCTATATCTCTGATATTAATGGTTTGCAAACAAATTATCAGTTTAGGTTACGCAATAATATTCTGCAACAGGAGGCAAAAGCAGGCATATCATATCAGTTAACCGATAACAATTATATGGAATTAGGTGGGGACTTTATAAAATACTCCGTAAACCCAGGAAGTTTAGCCCCGACAGCGACAGCATCCATCATCAATAATATCAACCTGGAAAGTGAACACGGAAATGAGGTATCAGCTTATTTTCTTGACCGGTTTGAAATTAATAACATCATTTCATTCGAAGCAGGGATTAGGCAATCCAATTTCATATATAAAGGCCCCCATATGGTCTATATTTATGAAAATGGACAGCCGCAGTCTCAAGCAACTTTGACAGACAGCACTTTCTATCAAAAGGGTAAAACCATACAGTCTTTTAGTGGATGGGAACCACGTGCCTTGTTGAAAATTAACCTGAACGATGAAGCATCAATTAAAATGAATTACAACAAAACTTACCAATACCTTCAAATAGTTTCAAACACCATTTCGATTACCCCTGTAGATTATTGGAAACTTAGTGATAAACAAATTAAACCGGCTATGACAAACCAGTTTGGCCTGGGTATTTTCAGAAACTTTCATAACAATGTATTCGAGACTTCAGTTGAGGGGTTTTATAAAAAATCAAGTCATCTTCTTGATTATAAAAACGGTGCAGACTTGTCACTAAATCCATACATTGATGCAGATCTTCTCGATGCAAACGGAAAAGCTTATGGCATAGAATTTAATATCAAAAAAACAAAAGGTAAGTACACAGGTCAAATAGCATACACATGGTCCAGGTCTTTTTTGCAGGACATAACACCTTTTGCGAGTGAAAAAGTTAATAAGGGATTATATTACCCATCCAATTTTGACAGACCCGTTAATTTAAATATTTCGGGCAATATGAAATTGGGCAAAGGGTGGGATATGAACTGCAACTTTATATTCCTGAGTGGCCGACCTGCAACTTACCCTGATGGCACTTATATCATTAATGGCAGTGTAGTAACTAATTATTCATTAAGAAATGAAGACAGGCTTCCTGATTACAACCGGTTGGACATTTCTTTTTCACACGATTCACGCCGGTTTGCCGAGCAAAAAAAGTATACGATCCTCAATTTCTCTATTTATAATGTTTACGCCAGAAAAAACCCATACTCAGTCTATTTTCAAAGGGACGCTTACGGCTTAAACTCGTATGAACTTTCAGTACTTGGAACTATCATTCCTTCAATTACACTTTATTATTTTTTTTAAACATGTTTATTTCCCCTATAAAAAGATATTGTGTTTTATTTTTTGCATTTTTCACATGGAGCTGCATTAAAAAAATTACAGCACCTATTAGAAACGCCGCACCTTTACTGGTGGTTGAAGGTGCAATAACAACGCAACCGAATCCATATATAATTAAATTGAGTTATAGCGGGGATTTTACAACTTCTCGTATTGACACCAGCCAGTCATTTATTAATGATGCCATTGTAGTAATTCAGGACAGTGATGGAGATTCAACTTTATGTGAATTAGCATCTCCGGGCACTTACCAAAGCAGTGATACAAATTTTATAGGAAAAATCGGGCACACATATATGTTGAAAATTCATCTGTCGGATGGAAAAACATACGTTTCAAAACCGGAAATAATTTTTCAAGTCCCCCCTATTGATAGCATCTCGATAATTTATGACAGCTCAACGATATCAGGTGTAAGGCCGAATCAATTTATTACATCAGCCAACAGTCACGACCCGGTCAATTCAGAAAACTTTTACCGATGGACCGCTTCTGCATATGTGCCACGTAAATCATGGGGAGAGCCCTGCGTTCCATTTAATGACCCCCCGTGCACAGATCCATATATGTGCACTTGTTATGCCCTATGTGAACAATATATCCAGGACAATCGAATTAATGTTTTATCAGACAAATTGGTTAGTGGCAGGGAGATTGTTCAGCCGGTCTTTTTCTCCCCGGTTTATTGGTTTGGTAAGCATTTCGTCGATATTAAGCAATACTCATTAAGTAAAAGTGCTTATTACTTTTGGCAACAATACCTGGCACAAACCGAAAGAACAGGCAGCATTTTAGACCCGCTTCCCGCCCCATTGCTGGGAAATATTTTTAATGCCGCAGATAGCAATGACATTGCACTAGGCCTGTTTTCAGCCTCAGATGTTTTTGAAAAGAAGATAATCATAATACCATATTCATTTCAGCAATACTGGCTCGAAAGTACAGCCGGACAATATATTGAACAGGGTGATTGCCATTCTGCCTATCCCAACTCCCTTCCTGACAATTCAGAGCCATTAGGCTGGGATGATGCTGACATTATCGGGTTTCACTAAAATTTTTATTCACTGATTAAGGCCAAGATTTTTATTAATAATAAAAAAATAACTAAATTTCCACACCCGATTTTTTTTATTCAAAGCAAACAAATAAAATTATGGCAAAGTCAAAGAAAAAAGCTGCTAAGAAAAAAGCTGCTCCGAAAAAGAAAGCTCCTGCTAAAAAAGCGGCCAAGAAAAAAGTAGCAAAAAAGAAAGCAGCAAAAAAAGTAGCAAAAAAAGCCAAACCAAAAAAAGCTGCTAAGAAAAAAGCTGCTCCGAAAAAGAAAGCTCCTGCTAAAAAAGCTGTTAAGAAAAAAGCTGCTCCAAAAAAGAAAGCTGCGATTAAAATAGTTCCACCGGCTCCGGTTTCCATGCCTATGCCCGAACCAGCTCCGGCATCAATGGCAGAAGCTCCTGAAGCTACTCCTGCAATAGATAACAGCTCCGCTGAATAAATAAACAAATTGGATTTTTAAATAAAACCTTCCTGGCTGGAAGGTTTTTTATTTAAAACGAGAAAAGCGCAACTTCCCAGTGCGCTTTTCTCGTTTACTTAAACTATTTGACTATGCAATTTTTTCAACCTGCATATAATTTAATTCAACAGGTGTGGAACGGCCGAAAATTTTAACGGTGACTTTCAATTTCTTTTTTTCATCATTTACTTCTTCAATCACCCCGTTAAAATCATTAAATGGGCCTTCAATTATTTTAATCGTCTCTCCAACAATAAAAGGTTCACTCATGCTCATTCCTCCAACTTCGGCCATTTCATCCATTTTGCCAAGCATCTTATTTACCTCAGCTTTCCTTAATGCAATAGGGTTTTCTTTTCCAAGAAAATGAATAACATTAGTTGTATTCTTTACAGCATCGCGTAAATCATCATTCAGCTTCCCATCTATTACTTCTATCATTACATACCCGGGATAATAATTCCTTTCACGCATTACTTTTTTCCCGTTCTGCACTTTATAAACTTTCTCTACAGGCAAAAATACCTGCTTTACTACCTCACCCCATCCTCCACGTGTAATTTCCTTATCCAGATATTCCTTTACCTTGCGCTCTTTGCCACTGACAACGCGCAGCACATACCACTTGGTTTCTGTTTGTGTTTGATTTGCGGTTTCCATTGTTAAAAGAATGAATAGATCATTTTTAATACAGAACTGGACGCAACGTCCATCAGTCCTACCACCAATGTAATTAATAAGGTTGCTACCAGCACTATCACTGTAGATTGCTGCAACTCTTTCCAGCTCGGCCAAGACACTTTTTCCACTAATTCTTTGTACGATTCGCGGAAGTATGTTGAGATTTTATTCATCTTATTTATTTAATGTTAAAAGTTGTTTGTACTGAATAAAAAAATTAAAACTCGTCAACTTACCAACTATCATCAGCACGGGCACAAGGATTCGAACCCTGATCTAAGGTTTTGGAGACCTCTATTCTACCATTGAACTATGCCCGTATTAAAGCTAAAAGCTATTAGCTATGAGCTAACAGCTTTTAGTTTTTATTCTAATGCAAAGATATTAAAAATCTTATACAAAAATGCTTTCATAGCTAACAGCCAAAAGCTATTTGCTAAAAGCTTACTTTATTATCTCCGTAACTTGGCCAGCGCCCACCGTTCTTCCGCCTTCGCGAATGGCGAATTTCAAACCTTTTTCCATGGCAATCGGCTGAATCAACTTTACCGATAAGGTTGTATTATCGCCCGGCATTACCATTTCTGTTCCTGCAGGAAGCGTAACTTCACCAGTTACATCTGTAGTACGGAAATAGAACTGAGGACGATATTTATTAAAGAAAGGAGTATGACGGCCGCCTTCTTCTTTGCTCAACACGTATACTTCACCCTTAAATTCAGTGTGGGGGGTGATAGATCCGGGTTTACAAAGAACCATACCACGACGGATTTGAGTTTTTTCAATACCGCGAAGCAATAAACCTGCATTATCACCAGCTTCACCCTGATCAAGTAATTTACGGAACATTTCAACACCTGTAACAGTTGAAGTTAAAGGAGCGTCCTGCAATCCAACAATTTCAATGGCTTCGCCCACTTTAATACGCCCTCTTTCAATACGGCCTGTAGCAACTGTACCACGGCCGGTAATAGAAAATACATCTTCAACAGACATGAGGAATGGCTGATCAACCGGGCGGGGAGGCAGCGGAATGTAGCTATCCACTGCAGCCATGAGTTCATCAATGGCTTTCACCCATTTTTCATCACCGGCCAATGCGCCTGTTGCAGAACCTTTTATGATTGGCGTGTTATCACCGTCAAAGCCATAAAAAGTAAGCAAATCACGAATTTCCATTTCCACCAAGTCCAGCAATTCGGGATCGTCGACCAGATCAACTTTATTCATAAACACCACCATGCGGGGAACACCTACCTGGCGGGCAAGAAGAATATGTTCTTTTGTTTGAGGCATCGGGCCATCAGTTGCAGCAACAACCAATATCGCACCATCCATCTGCGCTGCACCGGTAATCATGTTTTTTACATAGTCAGCGTGACCAGGGCAATCCACGTGAGCATAGTGGCGGTTTGCTGTCTGATACTCCACGTGAGCCGTATTGATGGTAATACCTCTCTCCTTTTCCTCAGGTGCAGCATCAATTTCATCATATTTTTTTGCTTCTGCCAAACCTCTTTTCGACAAGATGGTTGTAATAGCGGCAGTCAAAGTTGTTTTACCATGGTCGATATGACCAATGGTACCAACATTTACGTGGGGCTTGTCCCTCTTAAAGGTCTCTTTTGACATCGTTATCTGTTTTAAATTGTGTTTTAAATTTTGAGCTATCGGCGGTTAGCCTTTAGCGTTATTTACTATTTTTTGCATCTCGCAACAGAACTGCTGTTAAACATTGTTACGCCGCACACTTCAACATCATCAAAAAACTGAGCCGTTGATGAGAATTGAACTCACGACCTCTTCCTTACCAAGGAAGTGCTCTACCACTGAGCTACAACGGCGTTCTCAGCCCGGTATTCGGTCGTCAGTTGCCGGTTCGCAAGAACAGTCTGATTACCGTTGACTGCTGAATGATAACTGAAAGAGCGGAAGACGAGGTTCGAACCCGCGACCTACAGCTTGGAAGGCTGTCGCTCTACCAACTGAGCTACTTCCGCAAATACAACTTGCAAATGTGCGAATTAACAAATTTGCAAATGCAATAATTTTAATCTTGCAAAGAACTTTTATATAAAACGAATTCACACATTCACACATTTTCTCATCTGCAAATTAACTTGTGGGCAAGGATGGATTCGAACCACCGAACTCCGAAGAGGACAGATTTACAGTCTGTTGCCGTTGGCCACTTGGCTACTTGCCCTGCAACTGAAATAAATGAGCCAGTGGAGGGATTCGAACCCCCGACCAGCTGATTACAAATCAGCTGCTCTGGCCAACTGAGCTACACTGGCATCTCATCTTTCTATTTGCTTTTTTAAGCACTCGCATAGCATGCAAGCATTAAACATATTGATAAAAAGAGCTTTACGTCCAAAATAATATAGCTATTTTTTTGGGAAGGCAAAGGTAAGTGAATTTGTTAAATTCAAAAATTTTGAACCGATTTTTTACTACCAAATTTTAAAGTGGCAGATATTCTGTGGAAATTGATGGTTCACCCAATAAAAAAAGCCTCCATTCCGGAGGCCTTGAACTAATCTGATTATGCGGCTAATTTGTCCTTTTTTTTCTTTATTTGGTTTATAACCGATTCGAATGCTTCATCAAATGATTCTTCGAATGATTTTGAACTACATTTTGCAAAGAACTGGTGCTTGGGCACATGAACGCTCACCTCTGCGATTTTATCTTTAATGGTGTGTATCACATTGTCAAGCTTAAGGAAAACATCTACTTTAATAATACGTGCGTGAAAAGTGTCGAGCTTTTGAACTTTCTTGTTAACATAGTCTATTAATTTAACATCTGCGTCAAAATGCACTGCTTGAATTTTTACATTCATAACCAATCGCGTTTTAAAGTGAAACAATAAGTGAAAGAACTTGATTAATTTGACAAGTATTTGTTAGGGATTTATCAGTTTACTTCACAATGAAGTTAATATAGCATGTTAATTTTTCCAAATAAAATTTACCTAATTTTTATTGCATCCAGCGTTCATTTTTCCGGAATAAATCAGGCTTTTGGATGAGCTTTTTTGTACACTTCTTTCAATTTCTCAATTGTGTTATGAGTGTACACCTGCGTAGCTGCCAGGCTTGAATGACCAAGTAATTCTTTTACAGAATTTAACTCAGCCCCATTATTGGTTAAATGCGTTGCAAAGGTGTGCCTGAGTACGTGCGGGCTTTTTTTATTGACAGTGGTCACTTCGCCAAGATATTTTCTCACTACCAGGTAAACATATTTTGAATAGAGCTTCTTTCCCTTATTATTAACTAATAAATAAGTATCGTCAAATTTGTCAAATTGTTTTCTTTTCTTATCGCAGTAATCTTTTACCTGAAATGCCATTTCTGGGCTTATGGGTATCACTCTTTCCTTATTCCCTTTACCTAATACTTTTATAGATTGATTGCCGAAATCAATGTGGCTTTCTTTTATATTCACCAGTTCGCTGACACGTATGCCAGTATTATAAAGAATGACGATAAACAGTTTTTCGGTTTGCCCGTTCCAGGTTTCCGGAAATTCAACATGGCCCAATAGGGTTCCCATATCTTTCTGCTCGACAAAAACCGGAAGACGTTTATTTATTTTGGGGCTCACAATATTTGTCATCGGCGTGTTTTCAAGCCTGCCGGTACGAAGCTGGTATTTGAAGAAAGATTTTAGCACCGATATTTTTCTGTTGATGGAACGAGAACTTTTTTTGGCGCTTTTCAAAAAAGCAAGCCAGCTTCTTACAACAGAAGCTGAAACCTCATTTTCGGAAATATCGCCATATTGTTCTTTCAGATAGCTAAGAAAAGAAAGTAAATCATCGTGGTAAGAACGCACAGTGTGTTCCGAATATCGTTTTTCGAATTTAAGATAGTCAACAAAAGGCTGAATAAATGATTCCAAAGTGGCTATATTATTGCTATAAAATTATTGAATTTGTTGATTACTATAAAACCATACTCAAAACACAACAGAATCTTTCAGCACGGGCAAATGCTGGTTAAACAGGGTATTAAAAAGTACCCTGAATTCATTTACATTACTTATTGAATCATAGAAAAAGTTATAATTTTTACGGGGCAGGTAAATAGAGTTAAAATTGTTGCTTGCTGATACAGACTTGTTTTCTAACTGAAAATTCCTGTTGCCATGGTCGCTCATTAAAATAATCACTGCTGTTCCATGCGATGTTTCCTTAATTTTCCCAATAAGTTTTGTAACTACAGAATTACAATAAACCAGGTATTGAAGATACAAATCATCAATCTTTACTTTTGGGAAGCTTTTAAAAAAAGTCAATTTATTCTGATTGCCTAAGCTGTCATATAAATAGGGCAAATGCGGCATTAAAAGATGGGTATAAACGAATTTTGGGCTTTGCTTTACAGCAATATTATTTTCCGTATCTCTTATCAATAAATTATTCCCTTGGCTGTCAAAATCAGTAGAATCATTTGTCATTTGCTTAACCTGCTGAGCAAATTTTGACCGGACCAGCCAATACAAATCTTTTTGCACGCAATTCAAAAGTGTTTTGGAAGTTATTAGCCGCATTTTTGTTGGCAAAAGAATATAATCAAATTTTGATTTTTCCCCCAGAATGTCAAATATGGAACAGTTCTTTAATTGATACCCTATTGATCTCAAATAACTCATTACCAAATTATTTGAAATTTCTTTAGCAGCTTTTCCATAATCGTTTGCTTGCAGTAATGAAGTATCAGTTCCTGCCCATTCGAGATATTTCATATCAAGCATAGAGGCCATAGAAATTGGTGTCCAGGAATAATTGCTCACCGGTTCTGCAATTGTAAAGAAACCTTCATTCTTCAGAAATGAAGTAAATGCATGGTTATCATAATTAAAATACTTTTTTAATGAACTGTTTCCCCAATATTCATCCATAACAATGAAATAAATATCTGGCTTTGTACAACTATCACACTTCTTCAAGTGGCTTAATAAAGCGCGTTTTTCCACAACATCTTTGTCTTCATGCTGCAATGACTGTTCAACTATTGATAAAATATCAACAACAATTAATATTGCAACCAAAATGTTCGCATATGCAGTTATTTCATTAAAATTTCCGGATGATTTTTTTATAAAAAAATAGCAAATAACCAGGATGATTAACATGCCAGAAAACAAAAACCGGTAATGTGATAGTTGAAATAAAAAGACAGATTTAATAAACATATGGCGAAATGCACCATAAAATAAATAAAATGATAGAGTCAAGCCGGTGAGGAGGCCCCCTTTTGCCACAGACTTCATTTTTCTTCCAAAAAAATACAAAATGAGAATGGCTGCAGCAGACCCGCTGATAAAAAAAATAAAAATATCATCTAAAGGAATAAGGCCATAGTTTTCACTATACCCATGGCTGAGAAAAAAAACAATAATCCCGAAAACGTAATAAGGAAATGACTTCAATTGTAAAGCTATCTGCTTCATTCTTATTAAAGATAACGCAAGATTGCGGTTCCAGGTTAATTGCGGCCAATGAAAAAGCCACCTAACATGGTATTAAGTGGCTTATAATAATTTTGAATTTATTACACTCGATTATGCATCAATCTGGCCGCTGGAAATCTTCTGTTTGTAAATAGCTTTCAACACTTCTCCCCTGCGCTTTACAGAAGGTTTTGTATAAGATTGACGTGCCCTCAATTGCAAAAGAACTTTGGCTTTTTCGAATTTCTTCTTGTACTTTTTAAGTGCCTTGTCAATGTTTTCGCAATCTTTCGAATCGATGATCAGCATGGTTGATACCTCCTTAAATATTTTAATGGGCAGCAAAGATATATGGAAAAACTGAAAATCTGAAATTCTATATTATAAAACCCCGAAATTTGTTAATATGTTCACAGGTATTATAGAGACAAGCGGTATTATTAAAGATATCGTAACACGCGGAACTAACAAAACTTTTTGGATCGGGTCAGCAATTTCAGGGGAATTGAAAGTTGATCAAAGTGTTTCCCATAATGGCGTTTGCCTTACAGTTGAGGAAGTAAAAAATAATGTTCACCGTGTTACTGCCATCAAGGAAACTTTAGACAAAACCAATCTGAAGCATTGGAAGAAAGAAGAACTGGTTAACCTGGAAAGGTGCCTTATAATGAACGGCAGGCTTGATGGGCATATTGTTCAGGGGCATGTGGACACTACGGCCATTTGTACAGAAATTAAACCATTAGAAGGCAGTTACGAGTTGACATTTGAATTTCCAAAAAAATTCAGTCACCTTATTATCGAAAAAGGGTCCATTTCCTTAAATGGTATTAGTTTGACTGTTTTTAATGCCGGCAGGAAAAAATTCAGTGTAGCAATCATTCCGTATACATTTGAACATACCAATATAAAAAATTTCAAAAAAGGAACCATTGTTAATATTGAATTCGATATGATAGGCAAATATGTTCAGCGAATACAAAAATTTGCATAGTTTTTTATTGGAAAATGTTATATTTCAAAATACAATAAATAGCACGGAAACCATCTTTCCATTTTATTTTTTTCCCTTCTTGATAAGTGCGCCCATAATACGATATTCCAACTTCATAGATTTTAAGGTTGGGTATACGGGAGATTTTTGCAGTTATTTCAGGTTCAAAACCAAATCTGTTCTCTTTTAGTTCGATCGATTGTAGCAATTCCCTTCGAAACATTTTGTAGCACGTTTCCATATCGGTCAGGTTCAGATTCGTTAAAATATTTGAAAGAAAGGTCAAGAAACGGTTACCGATAGAATGCCAGAAAAACAAAACCCTATGTGGATTCCCCCCCATAAAACGTGAACCGTAGACGACATCCGCTTGATTTTTTATAAAAGGGGCCAACATGATATCAAACTCCATTGGATCGTATTCAAGATCGGCATCTTGGATGACCAAAATATCCCCACTGGCATTTTCAATGCCTGCTCGTACGGAAGCACCTTTCCCCCTATTTCTTTTTTGATTAATGAGCTGTATATCTGATAGCGGGTGTTTTTCAATAAAATCCTCAACTGCCTTTTGTGTTTGATCTGTTGAACAATCATTTATTATTATAATTTCTTTCGTAATATCATATGAGCTGGCTGAATAAACTAAACCCGCAAGGACACTTTTAATATTTTCCTCTTCATTATATGCAGGAATAATCACTGAAAGCTTTTTTTGCATATTTACCATAACTATTTATAAATTTAAAGATAAAATATTAGTGTATGTAATACTGTAAATCATCCAAAATACTTAATGGTTGCTTACCATTTCCTATACCGTTCTTTGCATTTAAAAATCTACTTATATTTACGGCATTACCAAACACATCTCCTTAAAAGTTAGACTAACACAAAAATCATTTTCTATATCTTACAAAAAATATATTATCCTTCTTATACTTTTGATCGCAGCGGCAGCTGCCTATTTAACATACAGGCCTTTCATAATAAGTGTTGATAGTCTATATGGCTTTCTTGCTTACAAGGGAACTTTAGCCCATGCATTCAATAGGGTTATCTACATCCAACCAGGCAACGTTAATAAAATAAATGCAGCATTTGAAGCCTGGTGGGCCCCCGGGCAATGGCTGTACCCGGGCATATTCAATTATTTATTCGGGGCAAGATTTGGCGTAGCCAGCATTATAGTTACACTAATTTGTACTGCTGCGGGCTTTATTATGTACTACAAAATTTTCCGGCTATTCAAATTCACGACTACTATTGCTGCAATTTCGTTAGTCGTAATATTTTGTAGCAGCACATTCTATTACAGCTTTGTTATTTATCAAGGTGGGGAAATTATTGAATTTTGCTTTTTCCCTTGCTTTCTTTTTTACATATTATCTGAAAAAAAAAATAATTTTTACACATTATTTATAACAACTACACTCTTCTTATTGTGTTGTATAGCCAAACTCACCTTGTTGGTCTATGCTTCCAGCGCTTTATTTTATAAAGCTTTTTATCAAAGCATAGCCAACTATTGCAAAACAAAAAAAAATCAAATCAACACTTCCGATTTGTGGCAGCTACTGCCTTTTTTCGTAAGTGCATTCCTTGTTGAATACTTTTTTCTTTCAAAAGGAGCTACGATCCCATTATTCCATTATTTTCATTTTTCTGCCGAAAGCATTTTGATCCCATTTTCATCGCCATTGTGCAGCATACTTTCGATACAGGAATGGATAATTCGTTTAGGCAGATTTACAGACAGCTATGCTTTACAAATCGTATTATATTTTGTATGTACTATAGCAATCAGTATCATCGGGTTGAAAATAGCCAGACAAAAGTCTATAAATGAAAGGTACAAATGGCTGCTTATTTTTTTGTTTGCAGGCCTGTTATGCTTTTTTATACCGGCCTATCTGTTCAAGACTGATATTGACAAAAGTTGCCGGCATTTTAAACTGCTTGGATTTTTATGTATACCAGGATTTATACATGTGCTCAGAGAGGCTTTTAACTTCCGCTATAAACCTATTATAATTGCATTAATTTGCCTGTTAACTGTAATTGATATCATTTACATAAAGGAGAAATGGGCTAAGAACAGGTACATCAGTATTAATTATTTTTACAGAAACGAAGGGTTCTTGGACAGAATTGATGGGCTTGACAGGTTTTCTTATGAGAAGCTGATCAGGTTGGATAAAATATTCACAAAACCTGATCTTTCACCAGAAACCATTTTTTTTATTGAGTCTACCGCAGATGTGAGAATGGATATGCAACATATATGCATTATCCAAAACCCATTCGACAATAATTCCAACCAACCTTATAAAGGGAACACACGAATTATTATAGCCTGTATTTCAAAAAATACACTCTCATTCAACAAAAACTTTTTAAAGAATAAATTTCCCGATTATCACAACTTTCAATTGATTGATCAGACAGATAATTACAGTTTTATAAAAATCATGAATTGAATTCTTTGAATAAACCTTAAAGAATATTTAGAATTTGTTGCAAACAATAAAATATGCTCCGATTGATTTTTGTTGAAAACAAAGTACTAAAAAAATACATCCTTTTTATTGCTATTATAATTGGGGTGAATATTTCATTTTTGTTTTCCCCTAAAATTCCCTCCCAATATTACTCCTGCAGGTACATAACTTTAAACAAGTACATGAGAATTATGGTTAATAATGATTCTTATAATTTCCTCGGGGCTGCAATCGCCCCTAGTTATCTTTTTCATCCTAATTATTTCAGGCAGTCGAGGCCAATATTCATAATTCTTGGAACCATAACCTGCTATTCTGTTTACTTCCTTTCTTCACCCATGCACACTGCAATACACTCGATAATTAACAAAAAAATCCAGGATAAATATCTCTATACCCAAATAAAACACCCTATAGAATTATATGCATGCGCTTTCATTGGCTACCTCTTAATTAATCTTTTAGCACAATGGATTTCATTTTTGTTATTCGACTATATAATCACATCACTGCCTGGCACATGGCAAAACGGACGTTCATAATTTTATTCCTTGTTTGTATTATTGATATCTAACCAAGTTACAAAATACAATTTTTGGACTCCGCATGATCAGATACTTAATTTACTCACGCCATTGTTGTGTCTTTTTATTGGAATACGTTTTAAAAAATATATCCAAAACCTTAAAAATACAACTCTCTTTTCTGCTATTTCTGGAAGTCTTGTGTTGTTATATGGAAGTTTTCTACTTGTATTACCGCTAATTATATTTTGCTATTGGGCCACAAAAAAAAGAATACCCCAAATTATTATTTTTGATACTATTCTAATTATTACAGCTTTCTTCTTTCCTACTTTTCTATGGTGCATTATCTTAAAAGCTCAAGGCGTAAACTTTTTCAGTGCCGAAATTTCCATATTCAGGCAGTTTGTATGGATATTGGATGCCATGA
>Ga0335069_10000124_pt1 | contig 129975 bp, 107 predicted proteins | sample Lox_Sample_11_FD_206714 | JGI IMG/M metagenome (GOLD analysis project Ga0335069, IMG submission 206714) | Soil microbial communities from Loxahatchee National Wildlife Refuge, Florida, United States - Lox_Sample_1.1 | ecosystem: Environmental > Terrestrial > Soil > Wetlands | place: USA...
TGGACGTGGTGGAACGCGCGCTCTACAACAGCGTGTTGTCCGGCGGCAGCCTCGACGGCACCAATTTCTTTTACACCAATCCGCTCCGCGTAGTGGATCCGATGCCGACCCGGCTGCGCTGGCCGCGCACGCGTGTGCCGTTTCTCAGCGCGTTCTGTTGCCCGCCGAATCTGGCCCGCACCGTCGCCGAAGTCGGCGGCTACGCCTATGGAAAATCCGCTGGCGCGGTCTGGATCAATCTGTACGGCAGCAGCACCCTCGCCACGCGATTGCCCGACGGACCGACCGTGAAACTGACGCAGGAAACCGACTACCCCTGGAACGGACAAATCCGCATCACCATCAACGAATGCGGCGACATGCCATTCGCGCTGAAACTGCGAATCCCCGGTTGGGCGGACGGCACCACCGTGCGCGTCAACCGCCAACCGCTCGACGCTTCTCGATCGCCGACTGGTTATCTCGAAATCCACCGGGCCTGGCGATGCGGTGATCTCGTCGAGCTGGACCTTCCCCTGCCCGCTCGTCTGATCGAGGCCAACCCGCTCGTCGAGGAGGATCGGAATCAGGTCGCGGTTCAGCGGGGCCCGATCGTGTATTGTCTGGAGTCGCCCGATCTCCCGCAGGGTGTGCAGCTGGCCGACCTGGCGATCCCCGCCGGCATTCGTCTTGTTCCCCGGTACGACCCGGCGCTCCTGCAGGGTGTCGCCGTTCTGGAAGGCAGGGCGCTGGTCCGACAGGACGTCGCCTGGAACGGGTTGTATCGCGTGTTTCATCCGGCGCCCGCGCGAATCGTCCCCGTGCGGTTCATCCCGTATTTCGCCTGGGCCAACCGCGGGCCGTCGGAGATGTCCGTCTGGCTCCCGATTGAGGGCTACCATTAACGTGCGCAGATTGATACAGTCCGTCATTCGCATTGCCGCCCCTCGGGCCGTTGGGCCGGCAGCGCAGAAAGGAACAACCATCGTGTCATGAAAACCTCCCGTCCAACCCTCGGCGTCATCTACGGCAACCGCGATTTCTTTCCCGACGCGCTCGTTGCCGAGGCGCGCAAGGATCTCGCGAAAGTCTTTGAATCGGCCGGCGTCCGCGCCATTCAACTCGGCCAGCGCGATTCCAAACTGGGCGGAGTCGAAACCCACGCCGACGCGCGCCAGTGCGCGGCGTTGTTCCGCGAACACGCGGATAAGATCGATGGCGTGCTCGTCGTGCTGCCGAATTTCGGCGACGAAAAGGGTGTCGCCGACACGCTGAAGCTCTCGAAGCTCAACGTGCCGGTCCTGATCCAGGGGTATCCGGACGACCTGGATCAACTCGGCCCGGCCCGCCGTCGCGACGCGTATTGCGGCAAAATTTCCGTGTGCAACAATCTCGTCCAGGCCGGCATCAAGTTCACCCTGACAACCAAACATGTTTGTCATCCGGCTTCCGCGGAGTTCGCCGTCGATCTGCAAAATTTCCTCGGTGTCTGCCGCGTGGTGAACGGCGTCCGCGGCGTCCGGCTCGGCTCGGTCGGCGCGCGGCCCGGCGCGTTCAACACGGTCCGCTACAGCGAGAAACTTCTCGAACATCACGGAATCAGCGTGACGACGGTCGATCTTTCGGAATTCCTCGCCAAAGCGGGCAAACTCGATGACAAATCCGCCGCGGTGAAAAAGAAGCTGGCCGAGATCAAGGGCTACGCGCCCGCGCCCGGCGTGCCGCCGGAGAAGCTGGTGCAGATGGCCAAGCTCGGGGTCGTGCTGGCGGATTGGATGAGCGCCAACGCGATCGATGCGACGGCGATCCAGTGCTGGACCTCCGTGCAGCAGAATTTCGGCTGCAACGTCTGCACCCTGATGAGCATGATGAGCGAGAAGTTCATGCCCAGCGCCTGCGAAGTGGATGTCACCGGCGTGTTGACGATGTACGCCATGCAACTCGCCGGCAACACCCCCGCCGCGCTGGTGGACTGGAACAACAATTACGCCGACGACGATGACAAATGCGTCCTGTTCCATTGCGGCAACTGGGCGAAATCGTTTCTGCCGGACATCACGATCGCCAACGCGCCCATCCTCGGCAGCATTCTCGGCGTCGAGAACACCTACGGCGCGCTGGCCGGCCGCACACCGTCCGGGCCGTTGACGTTTGGGCGCGTGACCACCGCTGACGCCGACGGCTGCATCCGCGCGTACGTCGGCGAAGGCGATCTGACCGACGACCGTCTGGAAACCTTCGGCAACCGCGCAGTGGCCCACATCCCGCGCCTGCAACAACTCATGCGCCACGTCTGCCGCAGCGGCTTCGAACATCACGTCGTCATGACCGTCTCCCGCAGCGCGGACATTCTCGCCGAGGCGTTCGGGAATTATTTCGGCTGGGACGTGCATCATCACAACCAGCCATCGGACTAGGAATCCAACCATGGCCACAGGCGCTCTGTCGGACCGGGACCTCGCGCTCAAGTCTGTGCGGCTCCGCAAACGGACGCTGGAGATTATTTATCACGCCGGCGCGGGCCACACCGGCGGCAGCCTGTCGTGCCTCGATATTTTGAATTTGCTATACAATCGCATCCTCAACGTGTCGCCGGAAACCTTCGGCGAGCCGACCCGCGATCGGTACGTCCAGAGCAAAGGCCACTCGGTTGAAGCCCTGTATGCCGTGCTGGCGGATTGCGGGTTCTTCCCGAATTCGAAGCTGGAGACACTGTGCCACTATCAATCGCCGTTCGTCGGCCACCCGACGCGGAAGATCCCCGGCATCGAGATGAACACCGGCGCGCTCGGGCACGGCCTGTCCATTTCCGTCGGGATGGCGCTCGCCGGGAAAATGGACGGCGCGCCGTACCGCGTCTTCACGCTGATGGGCGACGGCGAGCTTGCCGAAGGCTCGAATTGGGAAGCCGCCATGGCCGCCGCCCATTACGACCTCGATAATCTTACCGCGATCATCGATCACAACACGCTCCAGATTACCGGCCCCACACGCGATGTCTGCAGCAACGAACCACTCGACGAAAAATGGCGCGCCTTCGGCTGGACGGTCGCGACCGTCAATGGTCACGATTTCGCCGCACTGACCGAAGCATTGAGCAAGCCTGCCGAACCCGGCAAACCGACGTGCATCATCGCCAACACCGTTAAAGGCCGGGGCGTGTCGTTCATCGAAAACACCACGCAATGGCATCATCGCGTCCCGACCGAGTCGGAATTCCAGCAAGCGATGCGGGAGCTGGACGTTGCCGAGGCCAAATTGAAGGAGGCGGCCGAATGAGTGCGCCCGCGCCCTCGACGTTTACGCCAGCGGCCCAGGCGATGGCGGAAAAGCTTGGCCTCAAAATGGGCCGGGCCAATCTCGACGAATTCGGGGCCACGCTGATGGAGCTGGCGAAGGCCGATCCCAATATCGTGGTTGTCACGAGCGATTCGCGCGGCTCGGGCAAGCTTGGCTCATTCGGGCAGGCGTTGCCCAAGCAACTCGTCGAGGTCGGCATCGCCGAGCAGAACCTGGTGGGCATCACCGCGGGACTGGCGGCGGCCGGCAAGAAATCGTTTGGCGTTTCCCCGGCGTGTTTTCTCACGGCGCGTTCGCTGGAGCAGATCAAGAACGATGTCTGCTACTCCGACGTGCCGGCGACGCTCGTCGGCATCAGCGCCGGCGTCAGCTATGGCGCGCTGGGCAGCACGCACCATTCGTTGCACGACCTGGCGGCGTTGCGCGCCATTCCCAACATTACGATCGTCGTCCCGGCGGACAATTTCGAGGCCCGCGAAGCCGTTCGCGCCGCGGCGAAATCCGACCACCCGTTCTTCATCCGCTTCGGCAAGGCGCCCATGTGCCACCTGCACAAGCCCGATGCGAAATTCGCCGTCGGCAATGCCCTCACCCTGCGCGACGGCGATGACGTCGCATTCATCGGCACCGGCGAGACGGCCGTGCATTGCCTCCTCGCCGCTGCCCACCTCGCCGAACGCGGCCTGAATTGCCGCGTCCTCAGCATGCACACGGTCAAACCGCTCGATGCCGACGCGGTGCTCCGATGCGGGCGCGAGTGCCGCGCCGTCGTCACCGCCGAGGAACACAGCGTTCACGGCGGCCTCGGCGAAGCCTGCGCCTCCCTGCTGCTCCAGGCCGGCGTGAACGCGCCGTTCCGGATCGTCGGCATTCCGGACGAGGACACCGTGACCGGCGCGCAGGCCGACATCTTCCGGCATTACGGCATTTCGATGGACGGCCTCGCCGCGACGGCGCTCGCCCTGATGAAAAACGCATGAGCCTGGTCCTCGCCATCGATCAAAGCACCTCGGCCACCAAAGCGGTGTTGTTCGATGCGCAGGGTCGCGTGCTCGACCGCGCGTCGCGCGATCACCGCCAGATTTATCCGCAGCCCGGCTGGGTGGAACACGATCCGGAAGAGATCTGGCAGAATGTGCTGGCCGTCATCCGTGACGTCGCCACGAGAAATCCGGACAAGCTCGCGCAACTCGCCGGCCTGAGCATTACCAACCAGCGCGAAACGATTCTCGCGTTCGACCGCGCCACCGGCCGGCCGCTGCACAACGCCATCGTCTGGCAATGCCGGCGCGGCGAGCCGATCTGCCGCAAACTCCGCGAGCAGGGACACGAGGACATGGTCCGCGCCCGGACCGGGCTGAAGATCGACACGTATTTCTCCGCATCGAAGCTCGACTGGCTCGTCGCGGAGAAACCCGACATCGCCGCGAGACTCAGCAAGGGCGACGCGGTCATCGGCACGATCGACACGTATTTGATCCACCGGCTCACCGGCGGCAACGTGTTCGCGACCGACCACACCAACGCCAGCCGCACGCTGCTGTTCGACATCGGAAAACTGTGCTGGGATGAGGAACTCTGCCGATTGTTCCACGTTCCCCTTCGCGCCCTGCCCGAAGTGCGCGAGAGCGCCGCGCATTTCGGCGACACCGACGCCGCCGGCGTGTTGCCGAAGCGGGTTCCGATCCGTGGCGTCATGGGCGATTCGCAGGCGTCACTGTTTTCGCAACGGTGTTATCAGCCCGGCATGGCCAAGGCGACGTTCGGCACCGGCACGTCGGTATTGCTAAACATCGGCGACAGGTTTCGCGTGCCGGAAAAAGGCGCGGTGGTGGCGCTCGCCTGGGTCTGGCAGGGCAAGCCCGCTTATGCCTGCGAGGGAATCATCAATTTTTCCGCCGCCACCATCGAGTGGTTGAAGAACCAGCTTGGCCTGATCCAAAACACGTCCGAGGTCGAGGCGCTGGCGGGGAACGTCGAGGACAACGGCGGCGTGTATCTGGTGCCGGCGTTTGCGGGGTTGAGCGCGCCGTATTGGTCGCCGGACGCCCGCGCGGCCATCGTGGGGATGACCGCGTTCACGCGGAAGGAACACATCGTCCGCGCCGCGCTCGAATCCATCGCCTATCAGGTCCGCGACGCGCTCGACATGATGCGCGCCGATGCCGCGCCCGAAGTGCGCGAGCTCTGCGCCGACGGCGGCCCGACCCGTAATGGGTTTCTCATGCAATTCACGGCGGACATGACGGGCGTGGATCTGAAGGTGTCGGAAGTCGCGGAAAGCTCCGCCTGGGGCGCGGCGATGAACGGTCTGCTCGGCCTCGGTTTCTACCGCTCACTTGAAGACCTGATGGCGCTGCCCCGTGAAACAAAAGTGTTCCGTCCCCAGATGAACGCCGCACGGGTCAGACAACTGGTCGACGGCTGGCAGGCGGCGGTGAAACGCGTCCTGTAGCCGGTGATCATTTCCCGACGGGCCTGCTCGTGATCAATCCGATGCCGCGGCCCTCGACAACGTCGCCCGTCTTGCCCGGCACCGCGTTGTAGAACATGTAGTACGTGTCGTTCTTCGGGTTGTACGCCAGCGTCACCTTGTGGGCGTAGCGCTTGTCCAGTCCGCTGGGATTTCCGCCCGCCTTGTACAACGGCTCGGGATCGGCCGTCCAATGCAGCAGGTCCCGCGAAAACGCGATCATGATGTGCGCCCCGCCGTGGCCGACGCCGAAGTAAAACATCGTCCAGTGATCGCCGTCGCGGTAGACCTTCGGGTCGGAGGCGAATTCCGAATCGTACCCGCCGGGCCGGAGCCGCACGACCGGGTTCGACGCGTATCTCGTCCAGTGGATCAGATCGGTCGAGAACGCCACGCCCGTCTGCTCGCGCGAACCGTTCGCGGCGTTGTAGAAATCGAAAAGTCGTCCGCCGTATTCCACCAGCCACGGCTGATAGATGCAGCTTTTCTCCCACTCGCCACAATCGGGATCGGCGGTGGAGAGCACCGGGTGGTTTTCCGCGCGCCGCCACGTCAGGCCGTCGTCGCTCACCGCCAGGCCCTGCGAGCCGGGCCGCAGTTCGTAGCCGCCTTGAAGCGGGTAAGCGCCGTACAGCGACCAGTATTTTCCGTCCCGCTTCTTGAGCGCGCGCGGCGATTTCAGGTCGCAGGATCCGAGCAGGAATCCGCCGATCACCCGCCCGCCGTGATCGAATTCTCCGGTCGGTCCGTACCCCATCGCCAGCCGGTAGTTGCCCCAGTGCACCAGGTCGGCGCTTTCGGCAACATAGGACTGATAGCCCACACCGTCGAACGCCACGAAACTCATGTGCCATTTCTCGTCGCCGGGAATCTGAAAGATTGTGGGAATGTCCGTGCCGAAGATGTTTGTCGCGCCCGGCAACGCCGGGCTGGCCGGGATGACGTGATCGGGCCAGTAATGCCAACCGCGAAATGGCGCGGACCACTTCGTCACCGTCTCGGCGTCAATCGGTGCGGCAGAATCCGCCGACTCCGCGCCCCATCCGCGTTGCGGTGCGACCAGCGCCAGCAGGGCGAGACCGGCACACACCACGCTCCGTAACATATTCCTCATGCGTCTACTCCTTCCACGTGCTGGCGAAGTCGTACGTTCCCGACACCGCATCGCACACGAGAAACCGTCCGTCACGGCCGGTCACGCGAAGGCCGTCAGCCTTTTCAACGGGCGCGCCGCCTTCGGTCACATCGGTTCCCGGTTCGCTCGGCACGTGCACGCGCGCCGTGGTGTTCGTCGGGATGTGGATGGTCCACGCCAGCTTGTCGCCGGTGCGTTTCCACTCGCTCGCGATCTCCCCGTGCATCGTGCGGTAGCGCGCGCGCACAAAATCGAGACCCTTGCCGAGGAACGGCCGCAGCACGAACCGCTGGAAACCCGCCACGTCGGGATCGAGCTCGATCCCCGTGATGTGACGGAACAGCCATTCGCCCACCGAGCCGAGCGAGTAATGGTTGAACGAGTTCATCTGCGGATCAAAAAATCCGTCTTCCGCCGTCCAGCCATTCCATCGCTCCCAGATCGTCGTCGCACCGTGTTTCACCGGGTACAGCCACGACGGATAATCCTCGCGCAACAACAACCGGTAAGCGACATCGGCCCGACCAGCGAGCGTGAGTTGCGGATTGAGATGGCTCACGCCGATGAATCCCGTGCTCAAGTGCCAGTCGAGCCCGCGAATGTTTTCGACCAGACGTTCGGCGGCCCGGGCTCGCGCGGTCGCCGGCAGCAGATCGAACGCCAGCGCGAGCAGGTAGGCGGTCTGCGTCTCGACGGTGAGCCGTCCATCCTCGCGGAGGAACTCTTTCTGAAACGCGGCGCGCACCCGCTCGAACATCTCTTGAAACCGGCGCGCCTCCGCCACGCGACCGAGTTCGCGCGCCATGCGGGCCATTTTCGCCGCGTCGTCCGCCCAGCAGGCGGTCGCCAGCAGGTTCTTCATTGGCGAATGCGTGCGGAAGGTCGTGTCGCTCGGGATGCACAGCCAGTCGCCGTAGTTGTTGCCGAGTTCGTTCACGCGCAAACCATCGGGGTTGTGCCGCTCGATCCAATCCAGCCAAGCCGTCATGGCCTTCCAATGGCGCTCGATGATTCGCGTGTCGCCGTACACGCGCCAGATCGTCCACGGCACGATGATGCCGGCGTCGGCCCAACCCGCCGCGCCACCGAGTCCGTCGAGGCCGATAAAATTCTCCCCCTCGCGCAGGCGCGGCGCCGTATCCGGAAAAATGCCGTCGGCCGTCTGTGCGTCTTCCACGTCGATCATCCATTTCGTGAAGAACGCCGCGACGTCCATGTTATACGACGCGGTGCGCAGGAACACCTGCGCGTCGCCCATCCAGCCGAGGCGCTCGTCGCGTTGCGGGCAATCGGTCGGCACGCTGAGGAAATTGTCCCGCTGCGACCAGAGACCGTTCAGCCAGAGCCGGTTCACACCGGTGTGCGAACACTCGAACTGCCCCGCCGCCGACGTGGCCGAGCGAACCACACAACCGGTAACGGCCTCCTTCTCGGGCGCGGCCGGCAGGCCGGTGAGTTCGACGTATTGGAACCCGTGAAACGTGAACCGCGGTTCCCAGATTTCCGCTTCGCCGCCTTTGCAGATGTAAACATCGGTGGCCGTCGCGCGGCGGAGGTTTTCCGTGTAGAGCGCACCGTCCCGCGTCAGGCGTTCGCCGTGACGGAGTCGGACCCGCGTACCGGTGGGCGCTTTGACGCGCAATCGGACCCAGCCGGCGATGTTCTGGCCGAGGTCGTAAATGAAAACGCCCGGCCGCACCTCATTTACCGAAACCGGCGCGATTGTCTCCACGATCCGCACGGGTTCCGACCTCTGGGCGACGAGCCGCGCGGCGGGCGCGGCGACTCTTCGCGCGGGCAGCCAGTCTCTGTCGCCGAATTTCGCGCGGTCCCAACCGTGGCGTTCGCGCCGGCCGTCGCAGCTCTCGCCCATCATGAAATCGGAACGGAGAATCGGGCCGGTGTGGCAGGTCCAGGTGTCGTCGGTGCCGACGGCGAGGCGTTCGCCGTTTTCCAATTCCACCTCGAGCTGCGCGAGCAGGCTGTTCTCCAAGCTGCCGTACCGGGCGCGGGTCTGTTGCCAGCCCACGTAGCCGCTCCACCAACCGTCACCGAGGATGGCCGCCACGGCATTCGCGCCGGAAGCGAGCAGCTTTGTGACATCATAGGTGCGGTAGTGAATGCGCTTGTCGTAGTCGGTCCACTCCGGCGCGAAAACGTCCTCACCGACGCGCCGGCCATTGGCTCGCAATTCGATGAGCCCGCGCGCGCTGGCGTACAGCGTGGCGCGTTTGATGGCGGACGGAACCGCGAACTCCTTGCGGAACAGCGCCGGCGTGCCCGGCTCGGTCAGCGTTGGGGCGATCGCTTCAGGATCGCGACGAATGATCTCGGGGTCGGCCGCAATCCAACCAGCCGACCAATCAGATGCCTCCAGCAGCCCCATCGTCCACAACGCGGGCGCGGAACGGACGATGTTGCCGGCCTCGTCCCAGACCTCGACGCACCAGTGGCACGCGTCACGCGACCGCAACGGCCGGCCTGCATAGACGATGTGCGTCGTCCGATCGGTTTCGACGCGACCACTATCCCAAAAATCAATCTCATCAGCGGTGAGCTTTTCGGGCTCGCTCGCGACGCGCACCCGGTAAGCGACCTGGCGCGCGCCACGCCGGTGCGACTCGATACTCCAGCTCAGGCGCGGGGCGCGCTCGTCGATGCCGAGTGGATTGACGAGATACTCGCAGCGGAGATGATGGACGCGAACATGGTCGGATTGGTTTGACATGTCGAGCGAGTTGTCGATCGGCTCGTTGTTTCCCTGTCAGGCTGGCCACATTAGTCTGGGGACAAACGTGTTATCAAGACGGAATTGTCGGGCCACGTCTTGTGCTTTATCATGCCGACGCGAGCCGATTATGTGGAAAGACAACTGGGGCCAAACGCAACAGCGTTTCGTTGATTGGTGGAATCGCCGCGGACTCCTTATCGGGATGTGGGGCGCACCGGAAACCGGGCGCGCGGTCCACGAACAGGTCGCCGCGCCGGTCATCCCGGATTCGCTGCGGGAGCGGTACGGCAACGCGGCGTTCCGCGCCGCCGAGAATCATTACCGGCTTTCCCGCTCGGTTTTTCCGCTGGACGTGTTGCCGACCGCGACGACCGATCTCGGGCCCGGGTCGCTGGCGCTGTTTCTCGGCGCCAAACCGGAGTTTGCCGCCGACACAGTCTGGTTCCACCCGTGCTGGGAAAGCGAAACCGAGACGGAGAGGCTGCCCGAGCTGCGATTCGATCCCGGTCATCCGTGGTGGCGCATCACGGAAGACATCCTCCGACGTTGCGTCGAGCGTTCCCGCGGGAAATACATCGTCGGTTGCCCCGATCTGATCGAGAACATGGACGTGCTGTCGTCGTTGCGGGGTGCCCAGACGTTGCTCATGGACATGGTCGAGCGTCCGGACTGGGTCGAACGAAAAATCCGCGAGATCAACGATGTCTGGTTCGCTGTCTACCAGCGCATTTACGACCTCATCAGGCTCGACGACGGCAGCTCGGCCTTCGGCGCGTTTTACCTTTGGGGTCCGGGCAAGGTCGCGAAGGTGCAATGCGACGCCTCGGCGATGTTTTCGCCGAAGATGTACAAGCGGTTCGTCGTCCCGTCGCTGACGGCGCAGTGCCAGTGGCTCGATCATTCGCTCTATCATCTCGACGGCACACAGGCGATGGTGCACCTCGACGCGTTGCTGGAGATCGAACCGCTCGACGCCATCGAGTGGACTCCGCAGGCCGGCATCGAAACGGGCGGCCACAAACGGTGGTATGAGCTGTACCGCCGCATCCTTGCCGCCGGCAAATCCGTGCAGGTGGTCAACGTCGAGCCGGACGAGGTGAATCCGTTGCTTGACGCCATCGGCACCAAGGGCGTTTACATTCTCATTCAGTTTAGGGACGAGCGCGAGGCCGAACAGGTGCTCGCGCGCGTCGGGTCGCGGTATTGAGCGGAGAGATTGAGCATGGGTAAACTCGGTTTGGGCATCCTGGGTTTGGGCGAAGGCCGCAGCATCATTTCCGCCGGCGTTCACAGCCGGCTCTGGAACGTCGTCCGCCTGTGCGACCGGAACGAGCCACTGTGCCGGCAACGTTGCGCGGAATTCGGCCTGAACAATTTCACAACCTCCTACGACGACCTCCTGGGCAACCGCGAGGTGGACGTGGTCGGCATCTATACGCCCGATCATCTGCACGCCGAGCATGTCGTCCGCGCGCTGCAGGCCGGCAAACACGTCATCTGCACGAAACCGTTCCTCAACGATCTGACCCGCGCCCGCGACGTGCTCGACGCGCAACGGCGTAGCGGCAAACGGGTGATGGTCGGGCAAAGCACGCGGTTCTTCGCGCCGTTCATTCGCCAGCGCGAACATTTCACCAGCGGCGCGCTCGGCGAGCTCGTCACGATCGAAGCCAGCTACCACGCCGACCAACGTTGGTTTCTGGAAAAACCGTGGGCGAAACAGGCCGAATTCAAATGGCTGTACGGCGGGCTCAGCCATCCCGCCGATCTCGTGCGCTGGTATCTGCCCGACGTGGCCGAGGTCGCGGGCTACTCGCACCTCAGCGATAATGGCCGCGCCGGGGGATTGATGAACCCCGACACGTTCCATTTCGTGCTCAAGGCGGCGAGCGGGAAAATCGCGCGCGTCAGCGGCGCGTACTCGGGGCCGACTGTTCCCGCGCAACGCGACAGCGGGATGACCTGCGTCCTGCGGTGCGCGCGCGGCGCCTCCCAGGCGGACTACCACGAACTGCGGTACTCGTGGAAAATTGGCGAACAGTCCGTCATCGAAACGTTCGAGGGGCAGGAAGACTACTATTTTCGCTTCGAAGGCCAGAGCCATCACGCCGGCGAATACCAGAATTACATCGAGTACTTCGCGCGCTGCCTCGAATCCGGCGAAACACCGAAACCCGACGCGGCGGAGGGCATCGTCACCATCGCCCTGCTTCAGGCGATGGACGAAGCCGCGGCCACGGGGCGCGCGGTGAAAATCGTTGACGTGCTCGCGCGGTTCGGTTTGGCTGATCTGGCGAACGCGACCTGAGAACGAACTGATGGACCAAGCCGCCCCACGATTTGACCGCGACGAGAATTGCCTGATCTGGCGCGGCGCCGGGCAAACGCTCTGGGTCGAACCGTGGGGGCCGGACTGCATCCGCGTCCGCGCCACGATGCTGGCCGAAATGCCGTTGCGCGATTGGAGCCTGCTCGCTGCCAGGCCGGCGACGCCGCGGATCGTCATCGAGAATGGGGCCGCCCGTCTCGTGAACGGCCGCCTCACCGCGACGGTTGACGCAAAATCGGGCCGCGTGCGGTTCTTCAAGGACGGGAGCACCGAGCCGCTCGTCGAGGAAATCTTCGCCCGTACGAACCATCCGCCGTCCCGTACGTTCCGAGCCGTCGGCGGCGATCTCTTCCATGCGGAAGCCAGCTTCACGGCGTTCGACGATGAGCGCATCTACGGCCTCGGACAGCGGCGGCACGGGCTGCTCGACCAGAAGGGGTGCGTGCTCGAACTCAGCCATCGTAATTCCCGGGTTTCCATCCCGTTGCTCGTGTCGAGCCGCGGTTACGGCCTGCTTTGGCACAATCCCGGCATCGGCCGCGTCGAATTGGGCCGCACCCAGACGCGCTGGGTCGCCGAGGCCACCCGCCTGATCGACTACGTCGTGATGACGGGTGACGGCTACGCCGGCATCCTGGAGCGTTACGCGGATTTGACCGGCCACGCGCCGCCGTTGCCGGCGTGGGCGGCCGGTTTCTGGCAGAGCAAGCTGCGCTACAAGACGCAGGACGAGCTGCTGGCGGTCGCGCGCGAGCACCAGCGCCGCGGGCTGCCGCTGTCGGTCATCGCCGTCGATTATTTCCACTGGACGAAGATGGGCGAGTGGAAATTCGATCCGTCGTGCTGGCCCGATCCGGCGGCGATGGCGCGCGAGTTGGAGCAGCTCGGCGTCAAGCTCATCGTCTCGGTCTGGCCGACGGTGAATCCCGAAAGCGAAAACTACGCCGAGCTCGACCGGCGCGGCCTGCTCGTCCGCACCGCGCGCGGTCCCCGCGGCTTGCTCCGGTTCACCGACGTGAACGCCAACCATCCGGTCGACATGGAACTGCTGGACAGTTCGCATCCCGAGGCGCGCGAGTTTCTCTGGAGCAGGATCCGCGAGAATTATTACCGGCACGGCATCAAGGTGTGGTGGCTCGACGCCATCGAACCGGAAATGTCCACCTACGACCACGGCAACGTCCGCTACCACGCCGGCAGCGGCCTCGAAGTCGGCTGTCTCTACCCGATGTTTCAGCAGCAGGCGTTCTGCGACGGCCTGCGGTCGGCGGGCGAGACGGAGATCGTCACGCTCGGGCGCGCGGGGTTCGCGGGCAGCCAGCGTTACGGCGCGGCGTTGTGGTCGGGCGACATCGACTCGACGTGGGAAGACCTGCGGCAACAGGTGCGCGCCGGCCTCAACGTCGGCCTGAGCGGCATCCCGTGGTGGACAACCGATATCGGCGGGTTCTTCGGCGGCGAAATTGACACGCCGTATTTCCGCGAGCTGATCGTGCGCTGGTTCCAGTACGGCGCGTTCTGTCCGCTGTTCCGGTTGCACGGCTGGCGCAACAGTTCGCTCGCCCATCCGGAAACGGGCGACCCGACGCGCGGCGGCCCGAATGAAGTCTGGAGCTTCGGCGATCGCGCCTACGGGATCATCCGGGAACTGCTGTTCCTCCGCGACCGGCTGCGGCCGTACATCATGGAACAGATGGAGCTTGCCGCGCGCAAGGGCACGCCGCCGATGCGTCCACTGTTCTTCGATTTCGCCGCCGACCCGGGCTGCCAGTTGGTTGACGATCAGTTTCTGTTTGGACCGGATGTGCTGGTCGCGCCGGTGCTGCATCCGGGCGCCACGAGCCGAAGCGTTTATCTGCCGGCCGGCGCGCGCTGGACCGACGCCTGGACCGGAGAAGAACTGAACGGCGGCCAGACCATTCAGGCCGACGCGCCGCTGGAGCGGATTCCGCTCTATCTGCGCGATGGTCGACAATTACCCATCCGCTCATGACGCGAAACAACATGCTGCTGTTGGCCGCGCTGGCCGTGCTCGTCGTGAGCCTGGCGGCGATCAAGTCGTTCCAGATGCGCCGCGCCGGCCCGGCGCTCGACCCGATCGTGTTGTACGAGCCGTTGCCGCATCCGTACTGCACCGCCGTGGGGAACGGCGCGAAGGCGTACGCGAAGGAGACCGGCACGGGCGTGCGCGTGGTGGTCGGACAGGAGAGCACGCAGGCGAACGTGAACGCGAACATCGAGTCGATGTTCACGCTCGGGTACAGGGCCTTCGCGATTTATCCGGTGGATCCCGCGGGCTCGAAGGGATTGTTCGGGCGGCTGCATCGCGCCGGGCGGTATGTTGTGGCGTATGGCGCGCAGCCGGAGCCGGGCACGGAAACGCCCTTTGCCGTCGCCACCGATACCCGCCAGGCGGCGACGTTGGCCGCCGAAAAACTGGTGGAATTACTCGGCCGGCGCGGGCGGATTCTCAACGTGCTGGAATCGCTGACCGACGCCAACACGCCGATTCGCAAGGCGGCCATCGAGGCGGTCGTCGCGAAATACCCGGACACGCAAATCATCCAGACCATCGGCGACGTGACGACCGAACAGAAGGCGCGCGAGAAGATCGAGAGCGCGTTGGTCGCGCGCGGCGACGAGGTCGACGGCGTCATCTGCACCGGCTACACGACGACGGTGGCCGCGGCCACGCTGCTCGCGGAGCACAACAAACGACCGGGCGCGAAACGCATCCGGTTCGTTGGGCTCGACACCGACGACCGCGTCCTGGCGGCGATCCGCGACGGCTCGGTTGACCTGACGCTGGCGCAAAATCCGTTCGGTCACGGCTACATTTCCTGCGCGCTCCTCGACCTGCTCCGCCAGGGCTGGCAACCGAAGGCGGACTACCAGTTCATCGATTCCGGTTGTGTGCCCGTGAACCAGGCCAATGTGGACTCGTTCCAGCAGTCCATCGAGAAACTGACCCGCTCGATTGTGAGCGAGTTGAAGACAACGTACCTCCGCCCGCCCGCCAACCGCTGACCCGGATCGATTCCATGCTCGAACTGCGCCACATCTCGAAATCGTTTCCCGGAGTGCGGGCGCTCGAGGACGTGTCGTTGCAATTTCGCCCGGGAGAAATTCACGGGCTGGTGGGCGAGAACGGCGCCGGCAAGAGCACGGCCATCAAGATCATCGCCGGGATTCTCGCGCCGGACGCCGGAGACATCGTCCTGAACGGCGCGCCGATCACGCTCGACGATGCCCGCGACAGCCTGGGACAGGGCATCGGCATCGTTCATCAGGAACTCCAGGTGATCCCCGACGCCAGCGTGGCCGAGAACATCATGCTCGACAAACTGCCCACGCGCGGGCTTGGCGTGATCGACTGGCCGGCGACGTTCCGTGAAGCCCGAAAACACGTGGCGCAGGTCGGCCTCGATGTGCCGCTGGACCGGCTCGTGCGCGGACTCAGCGCCGCCCAGAAGCAGTTGATCCAGATCGCGCGGGCGCTCTCCGCCGATGTGAAAGTCCTGCTGCTCGACGAACCGACGAGTTCGCTGACCGAGCACGAGGCGCGACGATTGTTCGCCCTGCTCCGCGAACTGCGGGCCCGGGGCGTGGCGCTGGTGTTCGTCTCGCACAAGCTCGGCGAGATTTTCGAGCTGTGCGACCGGGTCAGCGTCCTGCGCGACGGACGCGTCGTTGGTTGCCGCGAAATCCCGCAGACGACCCCGCAGGAACTCGTCCACATGATGATTGGCCGCGAGTGCAACGACGACCGGCTGGGCCGGCTCTCGCCGGACTGGAACACCGAGGTCCTGCGCGTGGAACACGTCGTCCGCCGTGACAGGGCCGACGACATCAGCTTCGCGCTGCATCGTGGGGAGATTCTCGGGTTTTACGGGTTGGTCGGCTCGGGGCGGACGGAGCTGGCGCGGATTCTCATCGGCGAGGACGCGATGGATTCGGGGAGCGTGCTTGTGCGGGGCAGGATCGCCGCGATTCGCGACGTCGGCCAGAGCCTGTACGAGCACGGCATCGGCTACGTGACCGAGAACCGCAAAGAGGAAGGTCTGTTGCTCGAAGACAGCGTGCAAACCAACCTCGCGATCACCGTCTGGCCGAAACTCCGCCGGGCGCTGACGCGGCGCATCGACTCGCGGGCGGAAACCGCCCTGGCGAGCCGGCAGGTGGATTCGCTGCGGATCAAGACGACCGGCCTTTCGCAGCCGGTCAAAAATCTGAGCGGCGGCAACCAGCAGAAGGTCAGCATCGGCAAATGGTTGGCCGCCGATTGCGACATTCTCATCATCGACGAGCCGACGGCCGGCGTCGATGTGGGCGCGAAGCAGCAGATTCACCAGCTCATCGGCGATCTCGCCGCGCGCGACAGGAAGTCGGTCATTCTGATCTCGTCCGACCTGCCCGAAATCGTGCGCCTGGCCAACCGGATCCTGATTTTCCGCGAACATCGGATCGTCGGCGAGGTCCGGGACGTCGACACGCAGAACAAACGCTACGCGGAAGTGAGCGCGGAGATCGCGCCGCACCTGGAGTGACCCCATGACGACGACAGACGAGACACCGGTTGGCTTCGGCCGCAAGGACTGGGTGAGCGGCCGCACGTTGGGCTTGATCGTTTTCGCCGGCGTGCTGATGGTTGTGATGGCGCTGGCGTCGCCCAACTTTCTGACGCAGGAGACCTTCTTCAGTCAGTCCCGCTACATCGCGTTTTACGTGTTCATCGCGATGGCGCAGGCCGTCTGCCTCGCGGTCGGCGACCTCAACCTGACCGTGGGCGCGGTCGGCAGCATCGCCACGGTGGCGCTGGGGCTGCTGATCGCGCCGGATCATGCCCACTTGTCCGCGTGGCTGGCGGTGCCGCTCGTGTTTCTGATCGGGCCGCTGACCGGTTTGTTGCACGGCCAGATCATCACGCGATTGAAGATGGACGCGTTTATCGTCACGTTGTCGATGATGTTCGTGTACATGGGGCTGCGCTCGGGCGTCTCCGGCGGAAACGCGTACACGATACCCGTGGCGTTCTGGTGGCTGGGCCAGGGCGGACTCGGCAACTGGCTGCCGTACATGGTGCTGATCGTCCTGGCGGTTTTGGGGATCGTTTCCTACATGTACCGGAACACGGTTCTCGGGCGGCGCCTGCTGGCGACGGGCAGCAACTCCGACGCCGCCCGGCTGTCCGGCATCAACACCAGCCGCATGATCGTCGTCGCGCACGTTCTATCGGGCTGCTTCTCCGTGGCGGCCGCGGTCCTGTGGGCATCGTGGTCGGGCAACGCCGCGCCGCAAACCGGCGACGACTGGCTGATCATCTCGTTCGCGGTGGCGATCATCGGCGGGACGGGGTTGCGGGGGAACTTGATCTCGCCGCTTGGCATCCTGATGGGCGCGATCATTTTCAAATTGATCCAGCACAGCCTGGTGATCCTGAAGATCAACGACAACTACTCGAACACGCTGCTCGGCGCGCTGATCCTGCTCGCGATCGTCGTCGACCGCGCCCGGCAGCATTTCGAGGCGGCGAATCCCGCGTCGGCGCGGTGATCGTGGCGTCAACCCGCGGCGCAGAAGTCGTGAATGTCGTGGTACAGCTTCCGCTGGGCTTTCGGGTCGGGCACGTGCGTGACCACGATCAACTTCACGCCCGGTTTCCAGAGGCGTTTGACCCGTGACAGCACCTCCTCCGGCTCGCCGACGATACGGGCATGGAGCGTGACGCCGGTGTTGGCGAGCGCGTCGCGGAATTCCTCACAATGGTTGTGGGCCGGATCGGTCTGCGGGCTGAACGCGCCATCCACCATGACGAGATTGCGGATTTGTTTGACGGCGGCGAGCCATCGGCCCCAGTTCCCGCACGAGTGAATGGCCGCGCCGCCGAAGCTGTCGCCGATCCTGGCGGTATCGGCCGCACAAAACTCCACGTACATCGCCGGCGAAATCATGATCAGGTTGTCCGTGCTCAGGCCGATGCCGGCGCCGGCGCGCGAGCTGGCAAACCCGTGGCCGGGCCGCGCCAGCGCGCCGCCAATCAGGCCACTCTGGATCGCGGTGAAGCGGACGATCTCATCCGCCAACGTGGAGAGGATCGCTTTGGCTCGCGGGGGATCATCGTGAAGCGCGAGGAGGAACCGGGTGATGTTCACGAGGCCGCCGGCGGCGTTGATTGGCGACTGGATGTCGCACCAGGAAATCGGAACGCGCCCGCGCGTTTGCTCGAGGAAGTAGCGGATCGTCTCGAGCGTGTACTGAAGAATCGGCGCGTCCCCCACCGCGCGGGTCAGCCGCTCGGGAATTTCGTCCATCGAGTCGTAAACTGGTTTGACGGCCGGCGACTGGCCGGGCAGCCATTCGTACTGCGCGCCGAATGCAGCTGGCGTCGTGCCGATGCCGTACCACGGTTCGAGATACGGCGGCGCGTCGGTCAGGTACTCCATCGCGCGGGTGAGTCCGCCAAGCTGCCAGCGCAGGGATTGTTTCATGTCGCGACATTGGTCGCGGAACACTTCGCCCACGCGCACGCGTTGCCAGACGGCGACGCCCTGCCGTTGGCGGAGGAATTCGGCGTAACGTTGGTCGGCGCCGGCGGCGAACTCCTCGAACCGCACGCGATCGAACGCCGCGGGATCGACGGGCGTCACGGGCATGGCCATGGCGTCCGGTTTCGTGTAATCGAATTTTGGCTCGCTCATGGCGCCGTGGGGGCCGATTCCGCCGCGTATTCCCGCCGCAGGTCTTCCACGGCGTCAAAGATCGCGCCGATCTGCTCGTCGGTAACGGTGCGGTCCATGTTGATGCAGCAAACGCCGGTCAACCAGGGATTGTCCGAGAGCCGGACCAGTCGGGCGACCGTGGCGCGGATTTCGGCCGGCGGCTGATGGACGATGCTGACCGGGTCGAGGCGGATGTTGAAGAAGGTGCGGGGCAGACGCTGTCGCAGGAGCGCGATGTCGCCGCCCCAGCCCACGTCGAGGAAATCGAGCCGCGGCAGTTTCGCGTAGGACGCGGCGAACCGGTGCGGATCCTTGCCGCAATGATGGATGCCGAACGGCTGGCGGCGCCGGCTCCACTCCGCGTCGATCGGCATGAGAAACTCCTCGTAGTCGTGCGCCGAAATCATCGTGTGCGAACATTCCGAATGGAGGAACACCGGCTGGCGGAAATGGCGCACGTTGCGGTTGACCGAGATCGAGCTGGTGCCGGTTTCGGCCTGGATGGCGGCGGTGAATCGATCAATGACTTCGGCGAGGTTGCGGAACTGGATTTTGGCGCGGTCCGGGTCGTCCGCCATGTCGAGGAAGACGTCCTGGCCGCGCAGATCGAGCGCGAGATTCAGTACGCCGCCCCAATTGATATCGCCCACCACGTGGCCGTAGCGGGATTTGAGCTGGTCGCGCAAGCGTTCGTAGCGTTTCGCCGCCGCGCTGTGGAATGGCTGATCGGGGTCGACCTCCAGCTTTTCGCGGCCCGCGGGAACGACTTCGGGCGCGGCATCCGCCCGGTAGCGGACCTCGCATCCGAGCATCTCGGAAACGAAAAAACCGGCGGCGTTGTGGACGGCGCCGACGACCGGCAGGTCGCGGTCGCGATCGGCTCCCAATCCGTAGCGGCCAAAGCGTTCGTGCAACACCCGTTCCATGCGTCGTTCGCTCTCCACGCGTTTGGTCGGGTGAAAAAAGAAATCCTCGTCAAACGTGAGCCCGGCGTGCGCGTGCCACCATGACGGATGCAACACCACGTCCACCGGCAGCATGTCATTGCCGAGATTTGGATTTCGGCAATACTGTTTCAGGCTCAAGATTCCCGCCGACCACACTACTCAGAACGGCAGGAAATGGCACCTGAAAAACAGGCAACGGAGCTATCCGGACATCGAACATCCGGGGGCGTGACTTCTGCGCTTGCAGCGAAGGTGATCCCGCAACTATACATAGCGCGATCCGCAAGGGCGGACAGAGACCACGGAGCCACGATGCCAGACCTGCAACTGCTCTACGATGCCATTCTGAGGGGCGACGCGAAGACGGCCAAAGAAACGACCGAGGAAGCGTTGGCCGCGGGGGTGGAGCCGTTCAAGCTGGTGCAGGAATGGATGGTTCCCGCGATGGCTGAGGTGGGGCGACGGTTCGAGTGCAGCGAGTATTTCGTGCCCGAGCTGCTGCTCTCGGCCCGCGCGATGAAGACCTCCCTAGAACTGATCCGCCCGCGCCTTGTCGCCAGCGGCGCGCAGCCGGTCGGCCGTGTGGTGATCGGCACGGTGCAGGGCGATCTGCACGACATCGGCAAGAACCTCGTCGCGGCGATGTTGGAAGGCGGTGGATTCGAGGTCACCGATCTCGGCGTGAACGTGACGCCGGATCGTTTCCTGGCGTCGATCAAGGACAAGAACGCGCAGATCGTGGCGTTGTCCGCCCTGCTGACGACGACGATGCCGGCCATGAAGACCACAATCGACGCCCTGAAACAGGCCGGTGTGCGGGACCGCGTGAAGGTTCTCGTCGGCGGCGCGCCGATCACGCAAAAGTACGCCGATGAGATCGGGGCCGACGGGTATGGCGAGACCGCCTCGAGCGCCGTGGCCCTAGCCAGGCGCGTGATCGCCGCCGCTTCAAGTCGGGACTAGCGCAACGACACGGCTCATTTGACAAGCCCCCTTACCCTGACCCTCTCCCCCGGAGGGGCGAGGGGAGGTTTCTCTTTGTGTCGCCGTGGCTTCCGGTGTCGCATTGTCACTCGTCAAATCAAGTGTGTCTCAGCATCAGAAGCCCGATTCAAGACGGGAACTGCATCTCCGCGGCGAAGATGGTTTGGAACTCCGGGTCCTCGTTGAGCGGCACGTGTTCCACGCGCTGGCGGATCGATTCCCAGTCGGCGGCGTCCTCGAACAACGCGCGTTTGGCCCCGAGCAGGGCGGTGTTGCCGGTCGGCACGATCCGGTCGGCGGGGAATCTCAGCAGTCCGATTCGTCGCGCACTCGCGCGGCTGATGTAATTCCCGAACGCGCCCGCCAGATGGATCCGCGCGATGTCGTCGAGGGAAACGCCGAGCCGCCGGGCCAGGATGCGGAGACCGGCGGCAATCGCGCCCTTGGCGAGCTGGAGTTCGCGCACATCATTTTGGGTGAGCGACACGGGGTCCGCCAGCCGTATCGTGTCACCCGCGGTCATCCGTCCATTCGGGCCGATCCAACCCAGTTCGAGTCCCGCAGCAACGGCGTCCACCAGACCGCTTCCGCAAATCCCCCGCGGCACGCCGCCGCCGATCACGCGACAAACCAAGGCGCCATGGTCCACGCGCACATCGTCGATCGCGCCGCGGGCCGCGCGCATGCCCATCGAGATGCGCGCGCCCTCGAAGGCCGGGCCGGCGGCGGTCGACGCGCACAACAGGCGGTCGCGATTGCCGATGACGATTTCGCCGTTGGTTCCGAGATCGATCAATGCCGCCAATTCGCGACTCTGGTGGAGTCCCGTGGCGACGATGCCCGCGAGAATGTCCGAGCCGACGAACCCGCTGAGGCACGGTAGGAACTCGACGGTTGTTGGCGGAAGGTTCCAGCGCAATTCGGCGGGCGAGAATTGGAACCGGCCCGGCTGTTTCGGCTCGAAGGGATGATGCGCCAGAGGCTCGACGTTCACGCCGCAGAAGAGATGATGCATCACCGTGTTGCCGACGAGCGCCACGCGCGCCAGCGGAACCGAACTCAGCGCATGAGCGAGCAACTGCGCTATCATCTCGCCGATCTGATCGCGGACCAGTGTTTTCAATTCGGGTTGGCCGCCGCGCAACGCGAATTCGATCCGGCTCATCACGTCCGCGCCGTGGCGGGCCTGCGCGTTCAGGGCGGAGCGCACAGCGAGGATGTGACCGGATCGCCGGTCCAGCAACTGGCCGACGATGGTCGTGCTGCCCACGTCCACCGCGATGCCGAGGCCATCGCGCGGCGTGAACGCGAACGGGGAGCGATCCTCGAGGATGGGCATTTCCCATTGGGCCAGCTCCAGTTGCAGATCGCTCGTGACCGTGTGCCGACACGCCAGGCGCCAGCCGTCGCCGATCTCTGAGGGAGTCAGCAACCGCGCTTCCTCGTCGGTCACGGTCAGTGAGCCGCCGATGACTTTGATTCGACAACCCTTGCAGCGACCGCGCCCGCCGCAGGGGAATTCGACGCCCTGCGCGAAGAGCGCGTCCTGCAAGGAGCTTCCGTGAGGTGCCTCCAGTCGAAGATCGGCCGGGGACAACCGGATCACGCGCGCCGGTTGACTCATGGCTGTTGCGCGGCGATGAGGCGGTTGTCGCCGGTGAGCTCGACGCGCTCGCCCGGTTTCAGCGTGAGAAACTCGCGGTCATTCCAGTCGCCATCGATGAGGCGCGCGAGCCAGCCGAGATCGCCTTCCAGTTTGGCGAACTCCCAGCCCTGCTCGCGGGCGATGTTGTCGGCGGCGCGTTCGCATGTTCCCGCGTCGGGCACCGGGGTCGAGATGAACGCAAGGCGATGGTAATTACGCTGAAAACTGGCGAACTGATCGAGCAGGTAGGCGGCGTTCTCCGCGCCGTACCGCGCGAACAACTCCTCCTGGGTCAATTTGAGTCCGGGAGCCACGGGAATGATTTGCTGACGCAAGACGCGGTCGGCCGGCAAATGACTGAGCCAGCCCGGGCTCTGGAAATACGTGCCCGGGCGCGACTCAAGTTCCGCGAGGTACCGCTGACTGTTCCCGAGAAGCATGCCGATGCAGTCGTGCGCCCGCGGCACAACGAGCGGCAGCGTGTGGGCCCGCAACCCCACGATGCCGAGATTACACAGACCGTAGGCGAGCGCGACGGCGTCGAATCGGTCGGCCGGCACGGCGTTCACGGCGTCCTGCAACGCCGTGCGAAGGTTCGCGGCGGTGCCTTCATGCAATCCCATCTCCAGAAAACAAACCTGCAACTCGGTGGATGCGCGGGCCGCCAGGATGTTGAGTTCCTGCTCGAATACGCGGCAGGCAATCACTTGAAGACGGAGACGACTCATTGGATCATCGGGGCGCCGGCTTGTTCAGGGTTTGGCGGATGGCGCGGATGAATTCCGGCGACGTCCCGCAACAACCGCCGACGAAATTCGCCCCGGCGTCGAGCAGGGCCGGCACGAAGCTGGCGAACTCGGCTGCCGTCGTGGGATAGAACGGTGTTCCATCGCGGAGCTCGGGAAGACCGGCGTTGGCCTTGATCCAGACGGGCCGGCCCGCCGCGGCGGATCTTAACCGGGCGCAGATCTTCACGAAACCGGCAATGCCCTGACCGCAATTCGCGCCAACGACATCGGCGCCGGCCGCGACGAGGCCGGCCGCGGCGGCCTCGGGCGTCGTGCCCATCATCGTGCGGTCTTTTTCTTTGCCGGAATCAAACACCATGCAGGCGACGACGGGCAGGCCGGTTTGCTTCGTGGCCGCGATGGCCCGCTTCGCTTCTTCGAGATCGGACATGGTTTCAACGACGAGGGCGTCCGCCCCGCCACGGGCCAACGCCTTGGCCTGTTCCCGAAACGCTTCGCTGATTTCCTCCGGCGTCACGTCGCCCGCCAACAGCGTTTTTCCCGTGGGGCCAAGCGAGGCGAAGACGAAAGCGCGATTGCCGGCCGCTTCGCGCGACAGGCGCGCGCCGGCTTCGTTGATGGCCGCGACGCGGTCGGCGAGGCCGGCTTCCTGGAGACGAATACGGTTCGCGCCGAATGTGTTCGTCAGGATGACGCGGGAGCCGGCGTTGACGTACGCGCGGGCGACGTCGGCGACCTTCTCCGGGTGCGTCAGGTTCCAGAGATCCGGGAATTCTCCCGCCGAGAGTCCGCGGGACTGAAGTTGCGTGCCCCAGGCGCCATCGGTGAGCACCGGGCCGTCGGCGAGCAGCCGTTGGATGAGCGGCGTTCCGTTCATGTGACGAGATTGGCGGATGCGCCGACACTATGCATCGGGAGAAGGCCGTATGACAGGGGAAAATGCGCGCCGCTTACTGCCAGCCGTCGGACCAGAAGGTGGAGAACAGATCGCCGCTGGTGACCTGGGAGAAGTACAGGAAGCCGGGGACCCACTCGGCGTGGCCGTCCACGTAGCCGCAGTTGATGCCATCGTGCGGCAGATAGCCGGGCTTCCAGTTGGGAAACGCCATGTCCGAGAGGAGCTTGGCGGAGGAAGGTTTGAGGACGCTGCTGAGGCGTCGGCCCGGCGCGGTGCCGATGATGGGCGAGCCGGTGGCGTTGTGAGCGCTCCAGTAACAGTTGTATCGGTAATCGCACGCGTTCGGGTGCAGCAGCCAATAGGGATCGCCATCGGTGGGAATGATCTGCGCGTTTGGACACTTGAATTCCTGCTTGAGGTGGTTGGGCAGATTGGCGATTTGCGGGCCAATCACGTCCTGCAGGTACCGATCCCCGCTCGGCTGGGTGATGTACGAGCCGTTCTCATAATGAAGAATGATCGCGAATGGCAGATGCTCGTCGTTGTCCCCGGCGTACATGATACACGCTGTGATAATCTCCTTCACATTGCTCAGACAAGCGGCGCGCTGGCCGGTCTTGCGCGCTTTGTTGAGCGCGGGCAACAGCATGGCGGCGAGGATGCCGATGATGGCGATGACGACGAGCAGCTCGATCAGGGTGAAACCGCCCGGCGCGCGGCGCGTCGTCGTCCTGGATTGTCTCCCGTCCTTCATCGCTCCCTACACAACCGCATTTGATTGTATCACCTTGGAATACCAATAGCCGCTCAGTTTCGGGGTTCGCCGGAGCGTCTTGTAATCGACGTAGACGATCCCGAAGCGCTTGCTGTAGCCCTCGATCCATTCGTAATTGTCGAGCAACGACCATACGAAGTAGCCGCGCACGTCGAAGCCCTCGTGGATGGCGCGATGCAGCGAGATCAGGTGGTTCCGCAAATATTCGCGCCGTCCCAGGTCGTGGATCTCGCCGTTGGCCAGGAGCCGGTCGAAGTACGGCGCGCCGTTTTCGGTGATGTAGAGAGTCTGGACGCCGTACGCTTCCCGGGCGTGGCGCACGGCCCAGTACATCGCCTGGGGCATGATGTTGAGCCAGGAGATATCGGCCTTCGGGTATTGACCCGGAAATGCGATTCGCTCCACACGACCATCCCCGCCCCGCCGCACAAACTCGCCAAAGTAAACGTTCAGTCCGAGGAAGTCCGTCTTCTGCGAGATCAACTCGAGGTCGCCCTGTTCCGCTCTTGGCGCATCCGCGCCGACGGTGTTCAGGAACGCTTCCGGGTACTCACCGAGGTACAGGGGGCCCATCACCTGATCGTTGGCCCGGATGTATTCGGCGCGGGCCGCCTCGATGTCCTCCTCCGTCTCGGTCACGGGCACGGGCGTGGGCGGATTGTGGGCCAGACCGATCCGCGCGCCGCGTCCGCCGAACCGGCGCACCGCGTCGACGGCGTATCCGTGGGCCAGCAGCGTATGATGATAAATCTGGTTGACCACGGCCGCCGGCTCCGTCGCGCCCGGCGCATCGCAGCCGAACCCGTACCCACACGGCACGAACCGCAGGATCTCGTTCAACGACATCCAATGTTTCACGCGGTCGCCCAGCCGCTGCACGACGAACGCGGCGTACCGGCCGAACGCCTGGGCCGTCGAGCGCACCCGCCAGCCGCCGCGGTCTTCGAGCGCCTGGGGCAGGTCCCAGTGATAGAGCGTTATCCACGGCGTCACACCGTTTTCCAGCAGCGTGTCGACGAGGCGGTCGTAGAACTCGAGGCCGCGGAGATTCACCTTGCCGTCGCCCTGGGGGAAGATTCGCGGCCAGGCGATCGACAGGCGATAGTTCGGAATGCCGAGCGTTTTGAGAAGCTCCGCGTCATCGCGGTAGCGATGGTAATGATCGCAGGCCACCGACGGAGAATCGATGCGGCGGGTCTTGGCCAGCCGGTCCCAGATCGACTCGCCCTTGCCATCCTCCGCCGCCGCGCCTTCGATCTGGGGCGCTGCGGTCGATACCCCCCAAACGAAATGCCTGGGAAATGAATACGCCGGGCGCGGTTGTCCGGGTTCCCCGCGACGGAATGGCCGGGCGCGGCGTCGGGTCAGATCAGCGGGTGTGATGAGTGGTGGCATTGCCAGCTCGTGGTGGAATGGATCGCGGCTTCATGGCACTGGGGTTGACGTGGGGAGCGCGACCGACGAAGAATTCACCGAGTCGTGAACGACGGCTTTGTTGTGCCTGTAATTTCGTGACGGTCGCGCTCCCAAATGACGCCTGGGTTACATTACGGCACCTGCCAAATGCGGTAGTACCGCGCTGGTTTGTTGGTCGCGCCGTTGGTGTCGGTAAAGCTCCACGTTGTGGCGCTGCCCGGAGTGCCGGGAATGACCATCTGCGCGCTGATATTCGTGAAACCAAGGGTGCTGTAATTGCCGCTCGAGCCGTTGGTGGCCTGGACGGCGTTGGTGTTGCCCGCGGTCGTGTTCCACGTCAGCATGATGTTGTTCCCCGACCGGATAATCGACGTGATGTTGAACGGATTCGTCACCACGATCGACACGGCCGGCGTGACATCGGCGTAGTTCGTGCCGATGCGAATTTCGTCATAACTGGCCACGCCGCCGTTGCCGGTCGTGAAGCTGATTCCATTCTGCGTGCCGATGAAATCCGAGATGGTCGCGTCCGCAGTCGCCGGCTCCGGCGCGCCGGGCGTCGGGTTGACGTACAGGCGGAACGTGTCATTGTCCGTGCCAAAATCGCCGCGCACGACGAGGAACGCGGTCTGACTCATCGTGCAGGCGACGCTGGAATACGCATCGTTGCCCGCTCCGGCTTCCAGCCCCCAGTTCGGGCCGGACCCGTTTTTGCCAACCAGGAGACCGTTGTCGCCCGCGGACGCGTAGATGATCAAGCCGTAGTAGTTGGTCGGATCGGGTGCATTTTCCGGCCGCACCAGAAAACTCCAGTAGACCGTCGACCCGGGCGTGGCATAATTCGGAAACGAATTGAACCGTCCCGCGTCGCCATTGTTTGTGCAGGTGATTCGGTTGCCGCTGGTCACGAGCAAGCCGGATGGATCGCTCAGGCTGGCGGCGCCAATCGTGTAGTTGCTGGCCCCGCCGAGGCCCTGCCCCCAATTGACGTTGTCCCAACCGAAGCCGCCGTTCTGGCTGTCGAGCAACGTCGGGTTGCCCTGTCCGTAATCGAACGGCTCGTAGGCCACGATGTTCGGGTCGAGCGTGGACGTCGTCGGCGTGACGGAGGCAAAAGTCGAGCCGATGCGGATATGGGCGAAACTGGCCGCGCCCGCGTTGCCGGTGCTCAGCGCGATGCCGTCCTGGTGACCGATGTCATTGGTAATGACGGCGTCCGGCGTAGCGGGCTCGGGATTGCCCGGGGTCGGATTGACGTAGAGATTGAAGACATCGGGGGCGCCCTCGTAGAAGACCACGCGCACGACCAGTAAGGCGGTGTGGTTGAGCGTCGCGGGGACGCTGGAAAAGGCGTTTGTGCCCTCGCCTGCCTGCAAGCCCCAGTTCGGGCCGTCGCCGTTTTTGCCGACGAAGAGATCGACGCCGTTGCCGGTGTTGTTGTTGTCGCTGAAGATCTGCAGGCCGTAGAAGTTTGTGACTGCCGGCGTCGTGTTGGGTCGGATGAGCACGCTGAAGTAATTCGTCGTGCCGGCCAGCGCCCAAGTGCCCGGCCGCAGGAAGAATCGACCCGTGAACCCGCCGGTCGTGTATACGCTGTTCGTGGTTGTATAGAGCAATCCGCTGGGATCGTTGAGCGCGAGATTGGTCATGCCATAGGTCGTCGGGTCGCCGAAGAACTGGCCCCAACTCGTGGTCCAGTTGACGCCGCCGTTTTCGCCGTCGATGCTGGAGGGGAGATTGTAATTAAAGCCGTCGTAGGTCAGCAACGCGGCGCGGCTCGATGGCAACACGCCGAGCAGAGCCAGCAGAACGGCGGCTGTCCGGCATCCCGGCCGCGAACATCTGGCGGCGCGTGAACGGGTTCGGGATGGGTGGTCGGCGTTGCCGGAGCCGGTACTGGCCCGGTGGATATGCGCGCGAATTGACATCATGTTCACGGCCTGATCTCCTTCTGTTATCCCCATGATTGATTGACGGCGACTGTGTTGGTATCGATACCAAAACATGCCCGGTTTGTCAACCCCAAAGACAGGTATTTCCGCCCACAACGCCACCGGCCCGACCTTTCATACTCGGAAAATCGCCGGTTTTCGCCCGATCCGTCACCCCTGCTGTGGCACGCCGACAGAGCCGCGGGCTACATAAGGCGCATCCTGCCAAGCCGCCTAGTTCGCCTGGGAGAGCTTGAATCGGGAAGGATCGAGCGTCTGCTCCGGGCGGCCTCCGCCGGGCGCGGCGGTCGAGCTGCGGGGCACCAACCGGGCCGGCAGTTGCGAATGCAGGATCTCCGGCGGCTCGGGTAGGTTGAGCACATCGAGCAGGTAGCGGGCGGCCACGTGTCCCAGCTCCATCATCGGCTGCGCCACGGTAGTCAACGCCGGAACACAGAGGGCCGATTCGTCGAGGTCGTCGAACCCCGCGACGGACAGTTCATCCGGCACTTTGATATTCAGCATGCGCGCGGCATCAATCACGCCGTAGGCCATGAGATCGTTCGCGGCGAAAATCGCGGTCGGACGATTGCTCTTCGCCAGCAGGTCCATCGAGATGTGGAAGGCTTTTCGCGTCTCGTACTCCCCTTCCATCACCCATTCATCCTGCACGAGAATGTCGTGCTGCTTCATGGCCTTGCGAAATCCCAATTCGCGCTGGATCGCGTCCTGCAGGTCGCGTCGTCCGCCGATGAACCCGATTTTGGTGTGGCCGAGATGGATGATGTGCTCGGTCATCGCGTGGGCTCCGCCGTAGTTATCGACGTCGACGTGGCTGATCGCCTTGTTTTTCGGCGTGCTGCCGACGATGATGATCGGCATTTTGAGGTTGGCGAACGTCTGGGGGAACCGGGCGCTGAGCGCGGGTGCGACGAGAATCAGCCCGCCGACGCGGCGTTCGTGGCACAGCGCGGCGCATTTGCGGATGTCGTTGAAATCCTCCGACAGGCTGTCGAACAGCGAAATGTGATACTCGGTCCCCGTCAACACCTGCTGGATGCCCTGCAGGATGCGCCCGAAATAAAACGTCCCGACCAGTCCCTGGAACGGGGCGACCACGCCGAGCTGGAAGGTGTGTTTGGCGCGCAATTGACGGGCGACGATGTCGAGGTGGTAGTTCAGGCGCTTCGCGGCCGCGAGCACGCGTTTGCGCTTGTCCTCGGACACCGTTCCTTGCGTCCCGAGCACGCGGGACACGGTCATCGGCGAAAGCCCGGTGGCGCGGGCGATATCGCTCATCGTTACCTTGCCCTTTCGTCGCTCGCCCATGGTGACGTTATTTACCTCTCGCGTGTCGCGGTGTCAATTCTACGGCTGCGGGCGGAGTTGAATGTTCGTGAACGAGGCCTTGGTGAGGAGCATCGGGTCGTGGCTGAGCACGAAGATGCCCGGTTCGCCCGGCGCGGCGGAGAATTCCGGCAGGTCCGCAGCCTGCGTGGCCAGGGGTTTGCCGTCATTATCGAGCGCGGTCGCTTCAAATCGTGTTCCGTTGCGGACCAGGCGCAGCGCTTTGGTTTTGCCTGCGGGGACGATGGTCGTTTCCGTGATGCGCGCGCCCGGCTGCCGTCGAAACGCGAATGTGCACGCGCCGTTGGGATTCAGCGAGAGGATGACGATCGGGGCGTCGGCTTTCAGGCTCGCGCGATACATCAGGCCCGCCTTGGCGTAGGTGTGCGTGTCAAATGGCGGGGTCACATTCGCGGCCAGCGCGAAATGGTCGCCGACATCGTGCCACGCGAAATGACATTCATCGTTTCCCTCGAACACGTCGCGCCCGCCGCCGAACAACTCGATCCCGGTCTCGCCGATGACGCGCTGTCCGCCCGCCAGCAACGGACTACCCACGTCGGCGCTCCTCCAGCCGTTGGTAAGCGCGTCCTGTGGGGCTGGGACGGGAATGATCGGGTATTCCCGAAGTGTGAGGGCGGGCGCGGTGGGGCTGGTCAGGGCGGCCCGCAGTTCTTCATTCTGCGCGTAGTCGATCGCGCCGAGTTTTTTGAGGAAGGCTTCGATCTCGTCCTTCGCCGCCGAACGAAATTCCGGGATGGAAAGCGGATCGTGGTTGGTGACCATGTACCAACTGTCCGGGTGCGCGCCCGCCTCGGGCTTGACGAGTTTGTACGACCACATGGTGGCCGCCCAGCCGTAGCCGGCGAGGACATCGTAGTAGTGCCGCATCATCGCGGCGCCGCCGGCGTTGTCGAAGACGACGTTGAATTCACCGGCGAGGAACGGCGCGTTCCAGCGGCGGAGCATCTCGGCTTCAGTCCGCAGGTCGCGGCTGATGTACCGCGCGTGGACGTCCGGTGTGCGATCGCCGCCATAGACGCCCGGATAAAAGTGGTCGGTGTACCCGACGTTCTGCCAGCCGTGTGACGACGGCGGACCGTAGATCGCGATCCCGCGCTGGGATGCCCCGCAGAAAATCAGGTGCCGCTGGTCGACCTCGCGCACGGCGCGGACCAACTGATCCATGATTCCGACGACCGCCACATCGTCATTGTCGCCCTTGTAGTTGGAATACGGCTCATTCAGCAAGTCATAGGCGGCGATGGTGGGAGAATTCCGGTAGTGCTCGGCGATGTTTCGCCACAGGAACGCGGCGCGCTGCCGATTGGCCGGCTCCCAGAGTTTGTTCTGTCCAATGTGGCCCGTGCACTGGTCGGTGCTCTGGCCACCCGGCGCGCCGTGCATGTCGAGGATCACGTACACGCCGGCTTTTGTCGCCATGTCGACGGCGGCGTCCAGCCAGCGGAATGCATCGGGGCGGAGACGGTCGGGCGCCGCGTCGTCCTGGAGCAGCGTGTAATTGAACGGCAGGCGCACGACGTTGAATCCCCAGGATTTGATGATGTCGAAATCGCGGGGCCGGATCCAATTCTCCCGAAACACGTCGAGCAACCGGTCTTTTTCCGCGGCGCCGAACCGCTGGGTCAGCAGTTGCTCCATCTGCCACTGGTCTTTCGGGTCGCCGTCGCGCCACATCGCCATCATCCACATCTCGTTCAGAAGCCAGTTGCCGAGGTTGACGCCTTTGAGGATGACCGGGCCGTTGTCGCCGGCGATGCTGGTCCCCTTCGCGTGGAGGAATTCGAGGCTGGACGCGGCGATTGTCGCTGACGCGGTTGCGCACAGGATGAAAACAGCCAAGGCCTGCGGTTTCAGCCGGCGGATTCGGCAGCCACATTCTTCGTTCCCGAGGTTCATCTCATTCATCTTCAGGGCACGACGCGAACGCGATAGTAGCGAGTGGACGCATTGGTGGCCGCGCCGGGGTCGACATAATTGGTGACGGAGCCCAACGTATTTGTGACCGTGAAGATGTCGGCGAAATTGTTGGTGCTGTAGTTGCCGTTGGCGTCGCCCGCGGTCGCCTGTAGCGCGTTGGTCACGCCGAGCCCGCTCATCCAACTGACGAGCACGTCGCGGCCGGTCTCGACGAGGCTGGTGATGCGAAATGATGTAGCCGGGTTGGTCGGATTGATGCCGGCGAAAAATTTCTGCTGGTTCGTGAAGCCGTCGCCGTCGGCATCGACATTGGCCGCGCCGGCGGGGTTGGTCAGGCTGCCGAAGTACTGAATCTGCCACTGCTGGTAGGCCGAGACTGGCGTGGCGCTGACCTCGAGCGAGTTCGAGCCTTCGCCGTACACATTGTAGGCAGTGACGACATAATAATACGTCGTGCCGTCGGCGAGGCCGGAGTCCGTGTACGAAATGCTGGCGAGTCCGCTGACCACGTTGGTGTACGGACCGCCGCTGATAGTCGCGCGATAGACGTTGTAGCCGTTGGCGACCGAGCTATCCCAATTGAGCGACACCTCGTCGTCGCCCGCGTTGGCGGTGACGCCCGTCGGCGCGGCGGGAACCGGGCCGAGGTTCACCTGGATCGACACCGTGGCGATGTTGACGGAATACTGGTAGCCATCGTAGACGCGGTAGCGGAACGAATCGGGGCCGATGTAGCCGGAGTTCGGCGTGTAGGAGAACGAGCCGCTGGCATTGAGGGTCAACTGGCCGTTGGATGGCCCGCTTACGAGCACGGCTTGAAGCTGGATGCCGGGCTGGCTGTGATTGATGTCGAGATCGTTGGCCAGCACGCCCGCGCCGGCGTTGACGGCCAACGCCACGCCCGAAGTCGCGGTGTAGGAATCCGCCACGGCGAGCGGCCCACCCAGGTACTGCTGGAGATAGGACGTGATGCTGAACGCCGTGGCGGTTTTCCATTGTGACCAATCGTTGGAGATGGTGGTCGACGAATCGGTCTGCAGATTGGGTTTGGGGAGGCCGGTGCCGGTGGGATCGTAAATGCCCCACGAATTTCCGTTGGTGCCGACGGTGGCCTTGTACGCCCACATGGACCAACTCATCCCGTTCGTATCGAACTGCGTGACGGCGTATTGCCAGGCCGCGGAGGTCGCGTAGGCCTGGAACTCGCCGATGTAGTCGGGCACGTTCCAGGATTGGTGGCTGACGAAATCACTGGTCTGTTTGTTGATCTCGGTCTGCACGCCGCTGAGGTTGGTGGAGAGGGGATAGGCGTGCATCGAATAGACCACGTTGCTCCAGTTGAACATCGACGGCGGCGGCAACACGTCCCACTGCCAGTTCAGGGATGCGCCGTTGGTGCCGGTGCCGGCCCAGGCGCCTTCCATGATGCAGATGTGATCGGGATCCACCGCGCGGACGGTCTGATACAGGTTCGTGTACATGTACCAGAGCGAAAGTTGCGAGGGCGCTCCGACGGGTTCGTTCATCAGGTCGTACGCCGCCACGGCGGGATTGCCGCGGAAATGCGCCGCGACATTCGACCAGATCAGCGCGGTCTGGTACTGGTTGTTCGTGCTCGTCCAGTACTGGTTCTGATTCGCCTGCCCGGTCGATTCGGAGGCGCTCTGGCCGCCGGGCACGCCGTGGAAATCGAGGACGGTGTAGATGCCGCGTTGCCAGGCGTTGCTGACGACCCAGTCCAATCGGTCAAAGGCATCCGCGCGCCAGGCGCCGCTCAAGGTTTCCATGTCGCCCCACCAGAACGGCACGCGGATGAGGTTCATGCCCAGCGCGCGGATGTTATCGAGGTCGTTTGTGGCGATCCAATTGTACTGGTACGTGCGGATCAGGCTCTGTTCGGTTGTCGTCGTGAAGCGGCCATCGAGAGTCTGGATCACCGAGTAATTGTCCGGCAGATTGGTTGTGGAATTCATCGGGCACATCCACGGTTCCATCAGCAACCACGCGCCGAAATTCGCGCCGTGCAGGGGCACGACGTCGCCGCTGCCGCGGCCATTGCGGATGTTGATCCCGCTGGCTTTCAGGAACGGATCGAAGCCCGTGACGGTCAGCGCGGCGCCCGTGGATGTTTGCGGCGGCCCGCCACAACCGCCGACGATGACATAGAAGTTCGCGTCGTTGTCCGCCGCGGCGAGGCCGGTCAGATTCAGCGTGGCGCTCGTCGCGCCGCTGATCGATCCCCCGTCGGTCAATGCCGTGCCGCTGCCCGTCGGTCCCTTGTACCATTGCCAGGTCGTGGCCGAGGCGACGACGGCAAAGGTGGCGGTGCCGCCCATGTAAGCGGTCTGAGCGCTCGGCTGCGTGATGATGGCGATGTTGGTGACGACGGTGAGCGCGGCGACGGAGCTCGTGATCGAATTGCCGCAACCATCTGTCACCGCGCATTCGTACAGCTTGCCATTGTCGCCGGCCTGCGTCGCGGCGGTCGTGTAATTCGTGGTGGTCCCGCCCGAGCCGGTGCTGACGGCGTTCCACGTCGTGCCGCCGTCGGCGCTGACCTGCCATTGATAGCCCGGCGAGGCGGCGCTGCCGGCGGTTACGGAAAAACTGGCGGTATTGCCCGCGCACAAGGTTTGATTCGCCGGCGCCGAGACGGTGTATGCCGGACAACTCACGCCGAGGGCATTCAGAAAGACGTTGTAGCTGCAGCTATTGCCGCTCAACGGCGCGTTGTTGTAGAAGCGGAACTGACTGATGGCCTGGCCGCCGGCCGGATTCGCGAGCGTGCCCGTGAGGTTCGTGGTCGAGCCGCTGAGGGACGTGATCGCGACGGAGTAGCTGCTCGTTGACGTGAGCGTGAACACGATCGTCAGCCCGTTTTCGGTATACGAGATTCCCGTGTTGACCGCGCCGGAGGCGTCGTTGATCGAATACGCGCCAGCGGCATTGCCGCCCACATAATGAAACTCCCAGACGGTGTTGCTGCTGGCGTTCTCCAGCGCGATTCCGACCGCGCCGCCGCTGCCGTCGACATAGCCGTTGTCGATCGCGAAGGAAAAGCTCTGGCCCGCCTGCAGGTAGTTCGGCGTGCCCGTGAACGCGCGGCGGGCGTTGGCGATGGCGCCGTTGTTGGCAAACGCGCCCCACGACCGGCCGCAACCCCCGTTGATGCCGCCGCCGCTGGTGCAGTTGAAACCGTTGTCGGAGGCGCTCGTGGCGAAGAAGCTCACCGTCCCGCCGCCGGTCTGGAACAGCGACCACGGGCCGAAGCCGGTGCCGCCGTTCTGTCCGTTGCTCCAGCTCGGGCCGCTGTAGGCAGAGTTGCACGCGTTGTCGCTGGCGCCGTTAGCGCCCTGAACGGGCCTGACGGCTGTGAGAATCACCAGGGCCAGCGCGACGCAGATGGGACCATGACTCCGCTCGCGGACTCTCATGAGGCTACGTCCGAACAATAATCAAGAATTGGCTCAACCGCAACGCGAGCGCCGATTGGCACGCCTCACCCGACAGCCAATCAGTGCCAGGCCCGCGACGATCAGCGCGGCCGTGCTCGGCTCGGGAATCGCCGTCAGCACTGCGTTGTCGAACCACACTGTTCCCGTCCCGTTGGGCTCGGCGAATTCGACCTTTACCATTGCGGTGTCGGCGGGCGCGACCGCGGTCAATGTGTAACTCGCCCACGGATGCGGGATGTCGTAATTATTTCCGTAGACGGCCGGGTCGACCGTGGACTGGAAGCTTTCCGCGAGCTGGTTGCTGCTGCTGTCGAGGAAGAACATCCGCATTTCGCCGTAGGGCAGCCACCAGGCCTGGGCGCCGCTCTCGACGGTGAGCGTGTAGGTGAACCCGGCGTTGCCCGCGACGTACTGATACTCGCCGCCGCCGGCGCTGGAGCCGCCGCCATCGGCCATGTAGTACGAGCCGTCGAAGCCGGAGGCGTCGATCTGATGGTTGGCCCAGCCGCCGCCATAGGACCACGTGTTCCAGGCGGTCGGCGCATTCGACGAACTCGGGTCGTTGAAATCGCCGTTGATGAGAAGGTTTTGCGCGTTGGCCAGCGTTGCGGCGAGGCCGGCGGCGGCCAGCGAAATTGCGAGTCGCATATTCATCGTCACACTCCCGTTGAAGGTTGCACCCGGTCGAACTCGTGTACTGATTCGGCTGGTATCGATACCAAATGCCGCCGCTTCTGTCAAGACCAATCTGCGGGACCCCGCGCGGACGGGCCACGGATTCCCCCTCACCCGTCCCCGCCGAAGCCCGTCGTGTGGCGAAGGCGGGTCAGGGTGAGGGGAAGGCCCGCGGATTGGTCGCCCCGCTCCACTCCGCCTTGCGCGCAGAGCCGGTTGCGGTACACTGTGATCCATGCAGGAGGATGAATGAAATCCACTTCGATTCTTGCCGCGATCGCCGCGCTGCTCGGCCTCGCCGCGACCGCCGACGCCTGGCTCGGTGATTCGCGGGATGCCCTCACCCAGCGCTACGGGAAACCCACGCTCACGCAGTTGACCACCGGCGATATTCCCGCGCAGAAGGGGTATTACGCCGAACTCAAGGAGAGCTACACGACCAACACCAGCCTCGTGGCGTGGGAGGGCACGAACTACAACGACGTCGGCTACGGCATGGACCTGGTCGAGACGCGGACGCGCGAGACGTTCGCCACGAATGACCTGACCATCGCCGTCTACATCGGCAACCCCGGCGAGACGTACAACGGGGCCGATTTCAGCGGTCGTTCCGCGCGCGAGGTGATCCACTCCGGCTCGGTCTGGCGGACGGATGGCAGCGGCGACAAATTCACTCATCGCGTGCCGCTCGCGCCGGCGGTGGTCGACGCGTTCCTGGAAGCGAACAAGGGCGACTCGACGTGGTCGGATGCGTGGCAAACGTCGCAGGTTCCCGGCATGTATGTGAAATACACCGCCGACAAGATGCGCATGGCGATTGCGCACGGCAGGTCGCCGCAGGAATTTTACAGCCTCGAAGTTCGGATGATCGACGACAGGACCCGCGCGCAGATGTAGTAGGGCGGGGACGTGATTCATTCGACGACGGCCCCCTCACCCGTCCCCGCAAACGACAGCGGGTCCGGCCTCTCCCCCGGAGGGGCGAGGCGTTCTCCAAGGTGGCGGCGCATGCATGAACGATTCCCTCGCCCCTCCGGGGGAGAGGGTTAGGGTGAGGGGGGCATGTGGAAAATCTGTCTTACTGCAGAGGTCTTTGGGGACACAAACACCGGCCTTCGCCGCGCTCAGCTTGCGGTGGGGACGGGAGTGTGGACCGGCGCGGGTGCGGGCGCGGTCTCCGCGGCGGTCAATGGCCACGGTTGCGCCAGCAATTCTTCCGTCAACGACCGATAACATTGCGCCGCGTACGAGCCGGCGTCGTAGGTGGTGATCGGCTTCCCGAAACTCGGCGCTTCGGCCAGCCGGACCGTGCGCGGGATGACCGTCTTGTAGACTCTGCCGGGGAAATGTTTGCGCACCTCCGCCGCCACCTGCTGCGCGAGGTTCGTCCGCCCGTCGTACATCGTCAACACGATCCCCTGGAGTTCCAACTGCGGATTGGCGCCGCTGTCGCGGATTTGCTGGAGCACGCGCGTGATGACGGCGAGGCCTTCCAGCGCGAAATACTCGGCCTGCATCGGGACGAGGACGCTGTCGACCGCCGCCAGCGCGTTCATCGTCAGGATCCCCAGCGACGGCGGACAATCGACGATGATGAATTCGTACCGGTCGGCCCCCTGGATCGGCGTGAGGGCGAACTGCAGCCGCTGGAGATAATTTTCCGCGCGCGCTACGTCCACTTCGGCGACCGCGAGATCGACTTCGCTCGGGATGATTTCGAGGTTCTCGTGGCCGCTGGGCCGGATCGAATCCGCCAGTTGCGCGCCGCCGAGGAGGGCTTTGTAGACGCTGCCGCCGGAGAGTTTATCCACGCCGAGAGCGCTGGTGGCGTTGGCTTGGGGATCGAGATCGAGCAGGAGGATGCGTTTGCCGCGTTCGGCGAGACAGGCCGCCACACTGACCGCTGTGGTGGTTTTGCCGACGCCCCCCTTTTGGTTGGCGAGCGCGATGCTCCGCGTGCTCATTGCGAGCCGTTATAGCCGATTTTTGTGGGCTTCCGCAAGGGTGTTATCAAGTGCCAGCCACAGATGCACGCAGATTAGCGCGGATGGTGGGCGTGAAGTCGGCAAGGGCGGCCAGCCACAGATGGATGCGGATGCTCGGCGAGAAGGGCGCGAATTGACGCGAATCTTCTTCGGGTAGGCGTCCCCGCCGCATCATGTAGCGTGCGCTGTCATCAGCGCATCTTCTGTAGCCGCGCGCGGCGAGCGCGGGCCGTTCGCTTAATCGCATTGCGGAATCAATTCAAAGCCCCCTCTCGAAATCCTACGCGAACATTCGGACGAGCAATGTATCCCTTCGGGGTGCTTGCCGCCTGGATGCCGCTTGTTAGCCATGGCTAAATTTCGTATTTTGGTGACCGTGCCAGAGTTGTCCAACGAAGACAAATGGCTCATACGGGACTTCAACCAAGCGCTTGAAGACGAAATTGCTGCCATCAAGCGTGGACGCGGAGGTTCCGTGGTCACTGTTCATGACGGTCGGTTTGTCCGATGCGAAGGTCCCTTTTTCGTTTATGTCTTCTCAACCGAGAGCCCGTTGATCGTAATGGATGACGCACCCGCAGAGGTGGAGATCGGTGGGCAAAAGCATTCGGGACAGGTTGTCTCCGCTCAAGGAAGCGAGGTTGCTGTCGGGATTGAAAACGACTGTGGCAAGTCAATTGCAGAAGCGCGTCTGATAACGAATCTTTGGTACCTATTGGAGGCGCTCCGAAAAAGGTACAAGGAAGTGCTCGATGGCGAACGCAGTTTCGATACGCGTTTGCCACAATGCGTATTTGGATTTACTACGGCTCGAATTGGCCGCGAGCAAGGCGAGCTTGGCCTGCCAGTGTCAACAACGCCTCCCGATACCGATCAACAGGAGGCTATCCGCAAGGCATTAGCGAGCGACGTCAGTTTCATCTGGGGTCCACCAGGCACCGGTAAGACAACGACCATAGGATTCCTCTTGGCGGCCCTGGTCAATCGCGGGCTTCGGGTACTGATGGCCTCTCACACTAACGTCGCGACGAACAATGCCATCGCGAGCGTTGCTAAATTGCTTGAGCATTCTGCTGATTATCAGGGCGGCAAGTTCCTGCGTTATGGGAGCGTTGGAGAGTCGGATTTGCCAGACAAATTCCCAATGGTCGTTCCGGAGAGAGTGGCAGCGGCGTTGGGGCAACACCTGATGGACCGTCTCGCACAACTTCGGGCGGAAACGGCCAACGCCCGAGAACAGCTATCAAACGTGAAGGAACTCTTGGCGTTATTATCGCACGCACAGGAATCGCGACGAAAAGCAAATGAGTTGCAGGCGAACGCTCAACGCGCTGAGGCCGCGATTGCAACCGCAAAGCAGGACGACCAACGAATCTCCGCACAATTACAGGAAGCCCAAGAAAAGTCGGCCTACGCAAATGCTGCGGGAACAATTAAGCGATTATTGTTAGGGCTGAACCCCACGAAGTTGCAGGCGGAGATGGGACGAATACAAGGCCAGTTGACGATAGCCCAGAATACAGTCGCTGCTTCAACTAACAGGCATAGGCAGATTATCGACGCCGCCAATCAAGCCGCCATGCTTGCCAGCCAATTGGAGGCCGACTCGCAGAAGCGATTGGAAAGAGGTAGAACCTCGCCCGCAACGCTTTCAGAATACTTGCGAAAATTGAATGCTGAAAATGACCGGCTAAACGCAGAATGTCGTGCCGTTGAGAAGGAATTAGAGACAATTCGCGACAATGTATTACGCGACGCCAAGATTATTGCCACCACATTGACCAAAGCGACCATAACGAAGCAGTTCGATGATCAGAAGTTCGATGTCCTAGTAGTCGACGAAGCAAGCATGGCGCCGCTGCCGAATCTCTACTTTGCTGCAACCCGCGCTTCACAAAAGGTCGTCGTTGTCGGTGACTTCCGTCAACTGCCACCGATCTCCATCGGCGACACCGAAATGACGCGGGAGTGGCTGGCTCGCGAAATTTTCCATCAGGCGGGCATTCAAAGGGCGGTAGATGATGGGCGGGATGAGCCGCGGCTTGCTCGGCTGTCAGAACAGTATCGTATGCATCCGAGCATCTCAGCGATATCCAACAAGATCATCTATCGCGGTGAGCAACACGACCATCTGGACCCTGACGCGTTGCGTAAGATTGCGGACGTGCTACATGAGTCGCGGCTTGGCAAGGCGCCCGTGATTCTTTACGACACGTCCTCGACCGACCCGTGGAGCTGTCGCTTAGACCAAGGGGGTCGATACAATCTTTACAGCGCAGTCCTGACCGCGGAGCTCGCCAGACGAGCGGCCGCAACCGCAAAGATCGACAGGGTCGGGGTAATCACTCCTTACAGGCACCAAGCAAGATTGATTAAGATGATCATTGGCGACACCGACGACGCGTTGAAACATTTGAACGTCTCAACTGTACACCGGTTCCAGGGCATGGAAAAGGATGTCATCCTCTTCGATGTCGCCGAGGGGCCGATGCCGCGGTACGGTCCAGCACCACAGGTGGACGGCACAGAATTGTCCAGCGGCGCTGCGAAGCTGATCAACGTCGCAATTACCCGAGCGCAGGCCCAACTTGCCGTCGTTGCGAACGTGGAATATCTGTTCTCAAAATTAGGATCAGGCGCAATCCTCTTGAAGGTCCTCTCTGAAATCCTAGAGGAAGGGGAGGTCGTTGATTCCCAAGAGATCATTGATACCTACTTCTGCGAGGACTTTGAGCGGTGGGCCATGCTGCTTGATCCTCACAATGACTCAATCGACCCAAACGCAAGCGCTCTCTACACGGAACGTAACTTCTACGCGGCGTTCTTCGCTGATTTGCGGAAGGCATTGTCAGAAATCGTCATCGTATCTCCATTCCTAACGGCTGCGCGGACCCATCAGTTCTTCAACTTGTTCAGATCAAAGATCGCGGAAGGGATTGAGATCCGCGTTTTCACAAAACCGCTGGGAGAGCAGCGCGGTAATATGCTTCGGCAAGCGGAGGAGGTCTTGGCTGCCCTCAAGAACATGGGTGTGCAAGTGGTCGAGCGGAGCGGAATGCATCAAAAATTCGCCTTTGTAGACCGCAAAATTGCTTGGGAGGGAAGTCTAAACATTTTGTCTCAACGTGATGGTCAGTCTACCGAGCACATGCGGCGTCTTCCGTTCGCAGGAACTTGTGAAGAATTGATCGAAATGCATAAGCTCGGCAGCGACACAGAAGTCGCACCAGGTACGCGCCGACCGATTCAAACAGACCGAAAATGTCAAAAATGCGGGTCAACGACAGTTCTCGTGCGAGGGCCTCACGGGGTGTTCGTTGGTTGCATGGATTATCCGAAATGCGACAGCTGTTACTCCATTCGTCGCGGCGACAAGATCGGGACGGATGTCATCTGTGCAGGCAAAGCAGGGGTTGCTTGCGGCAGGTCTATGGTTGCTGTGCTGGGGCGCTTTGGAGTTTATCTCAAATGTTCTGACCCAGAGTGCCAAGGCACGCGCAACATCCCCTAGCGAAGTCCCTAACCTCCCCTTCCCCCTTGGTGCCATGCGAACAATTTCGCAGGCGACGGGCTCGTGGCGGCGTGGTGTGCGTTCGGTCGATCCAGCCCCGGCCGGTTCCGAGTTCGACGGGGGCCTGAGCCGAACGGTTTCGGGGTTGCGTGGTGGTTGCCGGCCCGGTTGGCAGGCGGGCCGCCTGCCCTACAATAGCGCCGCGTGAGGGGTGCCGGCCAGCCTCCCCCAGTTGCACCGGGGTTCCGGCGTGGATGGCTGGAGACGATGATGACGAGTTGGTCTCACTCACTTAGCTGCCGGAGCCCTATCGAAGGCGGATTACTCCCTCACGAGCAACCGATACCCGATGCCCGGCTCGGTCTGGATCAACTTGCCGCTGCCGGGCGTCTCGAGCTTTTTGCGGAGGTGGGTGATGTAGACGCGGAGATACTGCGACTGGCTCTCGGAGTTCGGGCCCCAGACGGAGCGGAGGAGTTGGGCGTGCATGACCACCTTGCCCGCGTGACGGATGAGCTCGTGGAGCAGCGCATACTCGGTCGCGGTGAGGCGGACTTCCTTGCCCTTCAACGTGACCGCACGCGAGGCGAGGTCGACTTTCAGATCGCCGTTGACGAAGATCGGTTCCTCGTGGGCTTCGGGCGCGCGGCGTTGCACGGCGCGGAGGCGGGCGAGCAATTCCTCCGTGCCGAACGGCTTGGTCAGATAATCGTCGGCGCCGTTGTCGAGCGCGGCGACCTTGTCGGTTTCGCGGGCGCGGACGGAGAGGACGAGGACGGGCGTGTGGCTCCATTCGCGGAGGCGCTTGAGCACGGAGACGCCATCCATGTCCGGCAGGCCGAGGTCGAGGATGATGACGTCGGGCCGGCGCGCGGCGGCTTCCTGGAGGCCGAGCTCGCCGCTCTCGGCCTCGTAAATCTGATAGCCCTGCGGCTCGAGTGTGAGCCGCAACAGGCGCCGGATCGGCGGCTCATCGTCGATCACGAGAATGCTTCGCGTGCCAGTGGTCATGCCGGCCTTTCCCCCGTTTCGACGGGAATCCGAATCGTAAACACCGCGCCGCCTTCGGGATCGTTGCCCGCAGAAATCTCGCCGCGGTGGGCGCCGACGATTCCCTGGACGATCGACAACCCCAGCCCCGTTCCGCCGGGCCGCGAGCCCGGGCCACGGTAGAATTTCCCGAACACTTTCTTGTCCTCGCCGGGCGCCAGGCCCGCGCCGTGGTCGCGCACCCGCAACTCCAGCGTGCCGCTGTCGATCTGCGCCGAGACATCGATCGGCGAGCCGGCGGGGCTGTGCTCGGCGGCGTTGACGAGCAGATTGCAGATTGCCTGTTCCATCAACCCGAAATCCAATCGCACCAGCGGCGCGTTGCCCGGCACGGTGATGCGGACGCGCTCGCGCGAGACCTCGTTCTCGACCTGGCTCGCCGCCGATTCGAGCAGATCGTGCACCTCGCCCAGTTCGATGTTCAGCGGCAGGCGGCCCGATTCGATGCGCGTCATGTCGAGCAGATTGGACACGATGCGATCCAGCCGGCGGTTCGCCGCCTTGATCTCGGCGAGGAACGTCTCGGTCAGCGGCAGCCCGGCGTCTTTCAATTGCGTGTCCAGCCCCTCGGTCGCCGCGCCGATCACCGCCAGCGGCGTCTTTAATTCGTGCGACACGGAATCCAGCAGCGTGTGATGCAGCCGTTCCGATTCCTCGGCCATGCGCGCCTGTTGAGCCGTCTCGATCGCACGATAGCTGTCGATCATGATGGCGATTTGCGCCACGAACGTCTCCAGCAAATCGTTCTCGTCCAGCGTCCACGTGTCGCGCTCCTGAAAGAGCATACCCAACACGCCGAGCCGGTTCTTTGACGTCTGCAGCGGCAGATACAATGCGTCCGCGTCCGGCAACGTGTCGGTGAACCGCCCCGCGGCCTGCCCCTTCTCGAACGCCCACGCCGCCACCGCCCGCGATTTGGGGTCCGGCGAAAACGTGCTCGTCGGGTGCGGCAGCTCTTCCAGCCGACCGTCCGCCGTCGACAACAGCACGGCGGTCCGCGACCGAAACAGGGCGTCCACCTCCTGCACCGCTCGCGCCAGGCCGTCCTCGAGCGACGCGCTCGCGGTCACGCTTTCGAGCAGCCGGTTCAAGGCCGAGGCGCGGCGCTCCCGCCGTCGTTCCGCGGCTTCCCGCGCGCGCAGTTGATGCGTCGTGTGCCCCATCGCGAGCGCCACGACGAAAAACATCGTGAACATCATCACGTCGTGCGCCGAGCTGATCCGAAACGTAAAGGCCGGCGGAATGAAAAACCAATCCCAGGCCAGCGCGCTCAGCGCGGCCATCAGCAGCACGGCCCACCGATTCAGGCGCATCGCGAACAGTACCACGCACAGCAAATACACCAGCGCCACCGCCCCGTATCCCGTCACCGTCTGCAGCAACCACGAGAACCCCGTCGCCGCCGCCACCACGCCGACGCCCACTCCGCAGTCCCGCGCCAGGTTGAACCCCACCCACCCCGACCACGGCCGCCGCGGGCGTGCCTCGCCGCCCTGGTGGACCCCGCCCACCACGTGCACGTCGATTTCGCCGCCGCGACGAATGATCCGATCCGCCAGCGAACCGCCCCGCAGCCATCCGATCAGTCGACTTCCGACCGGTTTCCCGACCACGATCTGGGTCACGCCGTGCTCGCGCGCCGCCGCCAGCAGCGCCCCGGCAATATCGTCGCCGGTCGTCATCACCACCTCGGCGCCCAACTGCCGCGCCAGCGAGAGGTTCTTCGTCAGGCGCCGTTTCTCCTCCTCGCTCAGCGCCGACGAGGTTTCCACGTAGATCGCCATCCACGGCGCATCCATTGCCGCCGCGATCCGCCGCGTCCAGCGGATCAATTGTCCCGAAAACGGGCTCGGCCCGACGCCGACCCCCAGCCGCTGGCCGGATTTCCACGGCACGTGAATGCGTTTGGCCCGCATAACGTCCCGCAGCTCCTGGTCCACGTGCTCGGTGGTCGCCCGCAGCGCCATCTCGCGCAGCGCCGTGAGCGTCTCCTCGCGGAAAAAATTCTCCGAGGCGGTCGCGGCGCGTTCGCCCATGTACACCTTGCCCTCGGACAACCGCTTGCGAAGCTGGTCGGGCGACAGGTCGATCAGCTCGACCTCGTCGGCCTGGTCGAGCACCGAATCCGGCACCGCCTCGCGCACCGGCACGCCGGAAATCTGCTGCACCACGTCCACGCGGCTTTCGAGATGCTGGACGTTGAGCGTGGTGTACACGTCGATGCCCGCGTCGAGAAGCTCCAGCACATCCTGATACCGTTTTGGATGCCGGCTGCCCGGCGCGTTGGTGTGGGCCAGCTCATCGACCAGCACGAGCTGCGGACGCCGCTCCAAGATGGCGTCGATGTCCATCTCCTGCAGGACGACGCCGCGATACTCGATCTTCTTGCGGGTGATGATCGGCAGGCCGGCGAGCAATTCGTAGGTCTCCTTGCGGCCGTGCGTTTCGACGACGCCGACGACCACGTCCACGCCCTCGGACTGGCGTGCGCGCGCCGCTTCGAGCATCGCGTACGTTTTGCCGACCCCGGGACACATGCCGAAGAACACCTTGAGCTGGCCGCGCTTGGCCGCGCTCTCCTCGCGCTGGATCTCCGCCAGCAACGCATCCGGGTTCGGACGTTGTGGCTCCTCGCTCATAACGTCATTCTAGCCTCCCGACGAGGTTTCACCATCCAAAAAATGGATGCCGCTCCCCGTTCGTCTATCGTTGGCCGAATTGAATGACCATGCCACCGGCGACGATCAGGGCAAGGCCCAGCCACGTCGTCCACGGCACGGTCTCACGGAACACGATGCGACCGACGAACACGCTCACCAGCACAAAAAACCCCACGTACGCGCCGATCAACCGCGAGAAATCCCATTTGACCGAATTCACAACCAGTCCGTACCCGGCCAACGCCACGCATCCCGCAAGCACAAAGGCAATGCTTCGGCCTCTCAGCCCCCGTCGCACGGTCGCGTCGCCGCCGACCTCGAGAATCGCCGCTACGATAAAGAACAGCCATGCGATGATATTCATGATTGCATGCCTCCCCGAAGAAACGCCTACCGTTTCCGGGCGAAGTGGTGCCACAGAAGGAAGAACAGGATGACCTGAATGATGAGCGGAATGACGCACGTGAATGTGATCCAGCGCGCCAACAACAGGAACCGCCGCCACCGCGTCGATTCCCGCAACGTATCGCACAGCCCCGTGAGCCGCATCTTCTCTGGGGCGTCGAGGTCCGCTTTCATGGCCGCCGCCGATGGATATCGCCGGTTCGGATCACGCTGGAGCGCCCGCAACACGATCTCCTCGGCCTGCGGCGAAAGGGATGAATTGAGTTTCCGCGGCGCGGCTGGGTCGCCGGACATCCGCCGGTTCATGATGATAAACGGGTCGTCGCCATCGAACGGCGGTTTGCCGGTGAGCATCTCGTACAACATCGCGCCCAGGCTGTAGACATCCGTGCGCGGGTCGCCGCGGCGGCCCCGGATCTGCTCGGGCGCGACGTAGTCCGCGGTGCCCATCGCGGTGGAAAAACCGCAGTACGTCACCCGCCGCGCCGCTTCGGTGTACGAGATGCCGAAATCCATCAGGCGAATGCTGCCGTCCGGACACACCATCACGTTGCTCGGTTTCAGGTCGCGATGGATGATGGCGTGAGCGTGCAGGTATTCCAGCGCCTCGCAGATCAGGCTCGCAAATTTCAACGCGTCCTTTTCCGGCAACGGACGGATCCGCCCGAGAACGTCGGCCAGTGTATCCCCGTGCAGATACTCCGCCACGATGTACGGCCGCGACCGGCTTCCGTTGACGCCGATGAACTTCATTACGAACGGATGCCCCAGGCTCAGGCCGATCTCTTCCTCGCGCATGAACCGCGCGTACGACGCCGGGTTGCTCTCCAATCCCAGGTGCGGCAGTTTCACCGCCACTTCGCGGTCCCCATTCTGCAGATCCAGCGCCTTGAAAATCACCGCCATCCCCCCCTGGTTGAGAAGCTCGGCGATCAGGAACCGCCCATCGAGCACGTCGCCGGGCCCCAGCCCCACCAACATCCTCGCTTCGCGCAGGGCCGGGTCGTCGCCGGGCCGGTCGCGAAATCGCGCCGCCCGCTCCATCAAGGCCGCGTTGCCGGGTTCTAGTTTGTATCCAAGACGCATACGAAAGAATTCCTAGATGGCCACCGACGCCACAGGAAGCGGGAGCCTCCCATGGTTTCGCCTAGCGGTCAATAATACGTCTCCGCTCCCGCGTCCTGCATGAGTCCGCGTTCAAAGGGCTGGACCACCAGCACCGGGCAAGGCGCTTGTCGGATCACTTTCGTCGTCGTGCTTCGTCGAATCAGCCCCCACGCACCGACGGGACCGTGGCTGGCCATGATGATCATGTCCGCGCCCGTCTCCCTGGCTTCGTTGACAATCTGCATGTGCGGCTTTCCGATGGCGACCACGACATCCGTGGAGATTTCCTCACCCCAGATGACGTCCACGAGCTGGCGGAGCTGGCGCTCGCCGCTTTCCACGGGGTCGTCCGTGATCGAGGACAGGTCGCGCCTGCCCTCCGAGTCGTCGGGTTTGACCACGTGCAACAAGGTGATGGTCGCCTTGTGCTCTCGCGCGAATGCCGCGGCATGTTGCAGCACCGCGACCGTCGTATCCCCGAAGTCGATCGGCACCAGTATCCGGCGCAGCCGCATTACCGACGGCTGGCGTGTGGAATGCCGTTCTGGTTGACGACGGGGAGGATTCTCCATACCGCCCGCCTATCCCTTCGTCGGAACGCTCCCTTCCGCTTTCTTCGGCTGCATGTCGTCCAGGGCGACGTTCAGATCGAGCACGTTCACCCGTGGCTCTCCAAACACGCCCCATTGCGGCGGCTCGACGAATTTCTCGACCACCGTCTCGAGCTGGTCTTCCGCCATGCCGCGCGCGGCAGCCACGCGGGCGATCTGCAATCGCGCCGACTCGGGGCTGATATGCGGATCGAGTCCACTGGCCGACGTGAATACCATGTCGGCCGGCACGGGCGTGTCCGCCGCCAGCTTGTTGCCGGTGCGAAACGCCACCGCGTTGGCGGTCACGTTGGATTGCAGCGCCTGGCTTGTCGGGCCGTAGTTGCTCGCGCTTGATGGGACGGTGGCGTAGGTGCCAAAGGACGGACGTGGCCAGAAATACTTGTCGCCGGTGAACTGCTGGGCCAACAACTCGGAACCGACCACCGTGCCGTTGCGCTCGATCAAGCTGCCGTTGGCCTGATGGCGAAAAAGCAACTGGGCCACGCCCGTCATGAGCAGCGGGTAGGCAATTCCCGCGATGACCGTCCACACCATTGTTTGTCGAATCGATTGAATGAGAAGTTTCATGGTTCAGTTCCTTTCCTCCGGTTCAGGGGGCGAGATGGACCGCCACCAGGAACAGGTCGATCAACTTGATGAAGATGAACGGAATGATGATCCCGCCCACGCCGTAAATGAGCATGTTCCTGCGCAAAATGACCGCCGCGCCGAGCGGTTGATATTTCACGCCTCTCAACGCCAGGGGAATCAGCGCCACGATGATCAGCGCGTTGAAAATCACCGCGCTGAGAATCGCGCTCTCGGGCGAATGCAGCGCCATGATGTTCAATTTGTCCAGCGGACCCTTGCCGCCCGCCGTCGCCGCGTACAACAACCCAAACATCGCCGGCAGAATGGCGAAGTACTTCGACACGTCGTTGGCGATGCTGAACGTCGTCAGCGCGCCGCGGGTCATCAACAGTTGTTTGCCGATCTCGACCACCTCGATGAGCTTGGTCGGATTGCTGTCGAGATCGACCATATTGCCGGCTTCGCGCGCGGCCTGCGTTCCCGTGTTCATCGCGACGCCCACATCGGCCTGGGCCAGCGCCGGCGCGTCGTTCGTGCCGTCGCCGATCATTGCGATCAATTTACCGCCCTCCTGTTCCTTGCGAATGCGGGCCAGTTTGTCCTCGGGCTTCGCCTGCGCGATGAAATCGTCCACGCCGGCTTCCGCCGCAATCGCCGCCGCAGTCTGGGGATTGTCGCCCGTGATCATCACGGTGCGCACGCCCATCCTGCGCAACTGGGCGAACCGCTCGCGGATGCCGCCCTTGACGATGTCCTTCAGCCGGATGACGCCCATCACGCGCGCGCCGTCCGTGACGACGAGCGGCGTGCCGCCCTGCGTCGAGATGTCGAATACCGTCTGCTCGACCTGCTTGGGGTACAAACCGCCCCGCTGTTCCACGTGATGGCGAATCGCCTCTGCCGCGCCTTTGCGAATCACGCGCACGCCTTTGCCGTCGGGATCGATCAGGTCAAGGCCGCTCATCCGCGTCTGCGCCGTGAACGGCACAAACTTCGCCTGCGGCTCGGCCACTTCGCGCCCGCGCAAATTGTATTTTTCCTTCGCCAGCACGACGATCGACCGGCCTTCGGGCGTTTCGTCGGCCAGCGATGCCAGTTGCGCCGAGTCCGCGAGTTCTTCCACAGCTACTCCGGGTGCCGGAATGAAATCCGTGGCCATGCGGTTGCCGAGTGTGATCGTGCCCGTCTTGTCCAGCAACAGCACATCCACGTCGCCGGCGGCTTCGACGGCGCGCCCGCTGGTCGCCAGGACGTTCCGCCGCATCAACCGATCGATGCCCGCGATGCCGATGGCGCTCAGTAATCCGCCAATGGTCGTGGGGATGAGACACACGATCAACGCCAACAACACGGGATACGACGTGAGCACCACGTTCTTCTGTCCCGCCGCTGTCTCGTTGTAGAGCGCGTACGACGGCAAGGTGAACACCACGACGATGAACAACGCCGTCAGGCTGACCAGCACGATGTTCAACGCGATTTCGTTCGGTGTCTTCTGGCGGCGCGCGCCCTCGATCATTGCAATCATCCGATCCAGGAACGAATTGCCCTGCTCGGCGGTGACACGGACAATAATCCTGTCGCTAATCACTTTCGTGCCGCCCGTGACGGCGCTGCGGTCGCCGCCGCTCTCGCGGATGACGGGCGCCGACTCGCCGGTGATGGCCGATTCGTCCACGGTGGCGATGCCTTCGATGATTTCGCCGTCGGCGGGAATCGTGTCGCCGGCCTCGCACACGAAGAATTCACCGATCTTCAGCTCGGCGCTGGGCACGGACTCTTCCCGGCCCTTGACGAGTTTGCGCGCCATCGTTTTCGTCCGCATCTTCTTCAACGCGTCGGCGTGCGCCTTGCCGCGCCCCTCGGCCATGGCTTCGGCAAAGTTCGCGAACAGGCACGTGAACCACAGCCAGAGGCAAATCTGGACGTTGAACAGGTTGCACCCGCCCCTGGTGAACAGGATCGCCGTCGTCCAGATCGATCCGACCCAGACCACGAACATCACCAGGTTCTTGAATTCGTCGCGCGGATTCAGTTTCTTGAACGAGTCGATGATCGCGTGCTTCACCAACTCGGAGTATTTGATTTCGACTTTTGTGCTCATAGGTTCTCCTAGAAAACGCGCCCGGCCAGCATCAGGCCGTGCTCCACGATCGGTCCCAGACACAACACCGGGAAAAAGGTCAGCGCGGCCACAATGACGATGACCCCTGTCAGCGTGAGGCCGAACGTCCAGCCATGGGTTGGCAGCGTCCCCGACGAGCCTTCGACGGTCTTTTGCGAGGCCAGGTGGCCGACGATCGCCAGCGCAGCGATGATCGGGATGAACCGGCCGATCCAAATACAGATGGCCGCGCCCAAATTGTAGAACTCCGTGTTGGCGTTCAGCCCGGCAAAGGCGCTGCCGTTGTTGTTGGCGGCTTCACCGAAGCAATACAGGATTTCGCTCAGGCCGTGCGGTCCGCCGTTGGTCAGACTGGACAGCCCCTGGGGAATGACACAGGCGATGGCCGTGGGGATCAGCGCGGCGGCGTTGGGAATCAGCACGCCGATCACCGCCCACGTGGCCACCCACGCATCGAGTTTTTTGCCCAGGTACTCGGGCGTTCGCCCGATCATGAGCCCGGCGATAAACACCGCGATCAGCACGTGAAACAGCATGCAGTACATGCCGCAGCCGATCCCGCCGAACATGATTTCGCCGATCAGGATGTTCCACATCGGCATCATCCCGGCCAGCGGCATCCAACTATCATGCATCGAATTCACCGAGCCGTTGTCGATGGCCGTGCATGAGACACCCCAGAGGACGCTGTTCATCACGCCAATGCGCTGTTCTTTGCCTTCCAACAACGGCTGAACGTTTCCGACGACGGGGTTCGGACGCGTCTCGGCCCACCACGCCACGCCGAACGAGAACAGGAACATGGCCAGCATGACCGCGAACAGACACCACGCGTGCTTCAAATTGCCGACCAACAGCCCGAACATGTAAATCTGCGCCATTGGCACCACGATGATTGCCAGCATTTCGAGAAAATTGGTCAACGGTGTCGGGTTCTCAAATGGGTGGGCGCTGTTGACACCGAACCAGCCGCCGCCGTTCGTGAAAAGTTGTTTGATGGGCATGAACGACGCCAGCCAGCCGAGCGGGATGCTCTGGGTCTCCACCTTCTGGTCCACCATCACCACGTTGCCCTTGTCGTCCTTGACCGGGTTGCCCTTGTCATCGGTTTTCTGGACCTGCGTCGTGTACGGCTCGACAATCCTGGCATCCAGGTACGGCTTCAACGTCTGCGGGCAACCCTGCCATGCCAGCGGAATGGCCATGAGCACGCAGAGGGGTAATTGGATGTAGAGGACGCAGCGGCTCAGGTCCGCCCAGAAATTGCCAATGGTCTTCGTTGTGTGCCGTGCGAGCGCGCGACCGACGGCCACCAACACCGCCAGACCCACGGCACCGCTGAGGAATTGGTGCACCATGATCCCCAGGACCTGGGACAGGTAACTCATGGTGGACTCGCCCGAATACGACTGCCAGTCGGCGTTGCAGGCGAAACTCCATGCCTGCATGAAGGCCAGGTGCCAGGAGCAATTCGCCAGCTTCTGTGGGTTCAGCGGCAGCCATTGCTGGGTCATGAACATGGCCATCAGCACGGCGAACCCGACGGTGCTGAAGATCACCACCGCCCAGAGGTATCGCACCCACGACATCTCTTCGGTGGGGTCGGTGCCGCACAACCGGTAAATCAGGTTCTCGACTGGCTGGAAAACCGGATGCAGGAACGTTCGTTGGCCCGTGAACACGCGCCACATGAATTTCCCGAGCGGCGGCGTCAGGGCGATCCCGATGCCGAAGAACAGTACGATTTGAATAATCTCGTGTGCGTTCATAGTTGGCACAATCTCTCGCTTCTGCCCGCCACTATGGCACCTTTGTTTCGTCAGCGGTAATTAAACCGGCGACAAAACCCGTTAAAAATTGGTTAAACTACGCCCGTCTGCCCGGTTGCCTCCCTAGAATACCCGTCCCCCCAGCATCAGCCCGTGCTCGACGATCGGCCCAAGGCACATGGCGGGGAAAAACGTCAACGCCGCAACGATCAGAACCACCCCCAGCAACACCAGTCCGAATGTCAGACCGTTGGTCGGCAACGTGCCCACCGACGGCGGGACGGTCTTCTTGGCCGCAAAGCCTCCCGCGATCGCCAATACGGCCGTGATCGGGACAAACCGGCCGAGCAGCATCGCCAGGCCCAGCGTCAGGTTGTAAAAGATGGTGTTGGCATTCAGTCCCGCGAAGGCGCTGCCGTTGTTGGCGGCGGCCGAGCTGTAGGCATAGAATATCTCGCTCAGACCGTGCGGGCCCTGGTTATTCAGGCTCGAAAGACCCACTGGCACAGTGGAGGCAATTGCCGAACCGGCCAGGATCACCAGGCTCGGAACGAGAATGGCGATGATGGCCCAGGTCGCTTCCCATCCCTGGATTTTCTTGCCGAGATACTCCGGCGTGCGCCCCACCATCAGCCCGGCGATAAACACTGCCAGCAGCACGTGCATGAGAAATCCCGTCAGGCCGACGCCGACTCCACCGAAGGCGATGCAACCGAGCATGAGATTGGCCAACGTGACAAAGCCCGCTACCGGCGAAAAGCTGTCATGCATCGCATCGACGGAACCGTTCGAGGTGCAAGTCGTCGCGGTGCCCCAGAGGACGCTGTTCATCACGCCGAACCGCGTTTCCTTGCCCTCCATCAGCGATGACACATGCCCGAGCGCTGGATTCGGCCGGGTCTCCGCCCACCATGCCAAGCCGAACCCGCCGACCAACAAAGTCAGCATCACCCCAAAGAGGACCCAGGCGTGACGATGGTCGCGGACCATCGCGCCGAACGTGTACACGAGCGACATCGGCACGAGCAGGATCGCCAGCATTTCCACGAAATTGCTCAGCGGCGTCGGATTCTCGAACGGATGCGCGCTGTTCTGGCCGTAGAACCCGCCGCCGTTGGTGCCGAGCTGTTTGATCGCGATCTGCGAGGCCGCCGGCCCGAGCGGAATGCTCTGGGTCTCGACCTTCTGGTCCACCATCACCACGTTGCCCTTGTCGTCCTTGACCTGATTGCCGCTGGCGTCCGTCTTCGGCACCTGCGTGGTGTACGACTCGACCAGCTTCGCGTCGGGATACGCCCGGAAATTCTGCACGACGCCCTGGCTGACCAGCACGAGCGCGACAACCACCGACAGAGGCAAGAGCACGTACAGGGTGCTCCGCGTCAGATCCACCCAGAAGTTGCCGATGGTTCTTGCCGATGCGCGTCGCAGTCCGCGGATAATGGCCAGCAACACGGCCAGGCCCGTGGCGGCGCTGGTAAAATTGTGCACGGCCAGGCCGATCATTTGGGTCAGATAGCTCATGGTGCTCTCGCCCGAGTAGGCCTGCCAGTTGGTGTTGGTGGTAAAACTCATGGCCGTGTTGAACGCCAGGTGCCAGGCCAGATTGGCGAACTTCTGCGGGTTCAAGGGCAGCCATACCTGCGCCATTTGGAGCCCCCACAATGAGATAAAACCAATCAGATTGAAGAGCAGCAACGCCCCAAGATAGCGCTTCCAGGACATTTCCTCGGTCACGTCCACGCCGCTGAGCCGGTAAATCCCGCGCTCGACCGGCCCGAGCATGCCCGACAGGAACGTCCTGTCACCGCGAAACACCCGCGCCATGAACCCGCCCAGCAGGGGCGCCAGCACGATCAGCAACCCGAAGTACAGCAGCACTTGAATGATCTCATTCGTTTTCATCAGACACCACTTCCGTCAGTCAGCTTCGTTGGTTCTTATCCCACCGTGACTATCGGACAACGCGCCGCCAATAGGTAATTAAAACGCTGTGCGTTTGTGTGAAAAATTCGTTAAGAGGGTGCACAAGCCGGCATTACGAATGTCGTGAGCCGCGTGCTTTGACGGGATGACTGCGACGGCTAGGAATATGATTGCCTCTGTCGCCGCCAATCGCTAAGTTGGCGTCGATCAGAGGATTATGGGGCTGCCTCGGAGCGTCTGGATCGGCTTGGGCGTGCCGTTTGTGATCGGCACCATCGCCATCCATTATGAAGTCAAGGTCCGCCTGCATCGACAAGGTAGTGGTCAAGTACAGCAATTGGGCAGTGTCAAAGTCGGCCAGCCCGCTCCCGATTTTTCCCTGATGGATTTATCCAATCGTCCGGTTTCGCTCGCATCCTATCGGGAACAAAAGGTGGTCGTGCTGGATTTCTGGGCCACATGGTGCGGCCCCTGCCGCATGGCGATGGCCGGCCTGCAAAAAATCCAAGACAAATTCAAGGACCGTGGACTGGAGATCCTCAGCGTAAATCAGGGCGAGGAAGCCGATCAGGTCCGCAATTTCATTGAGCGGAAGAAGTATTTGTTCCACGTCGTTTTGGACTCTGACCAAGCGGTTGCCGGCAGATACGGCGTGGGTGCCATTCCGACGATGGTGGCCATTGATAAGGCAGGCAATGTGCGCTGGATGAGCGTGGGCTATTCGGAAACGGAGAATGATGACCTGGAGAAACTACTGGATCTGCTGACGGAGCAACAACCAACGGTCGAATTCCCGACAAGAACCCAAGAGGGACATTAGCCCACCATGGCCGCCATCCGCATCGAGCGTCTCTCCAAAACGTATCGCGCCGGCTGGAACGGCAAGGAAACGACCGCCCTCCGCAATCTGAATCTGGAGGTGCAGGAAGGGGAGATTTTCGGATTCCTCGGACCGAATGGGGCCGGCAAAACCACCACGATTCATCTGTTGCTCAATTTGATTCGCCCAACCGTCGGCGCGGCGTATTTGTTTGACTGTCCCGCCACCGAAACCGAAGTCCACCGGCGGTTGGGATATCTGCCGGAAACAGTCAACCTGCACGACTATTACCGTGGCCGGAAAATGTTGGAATTTTACGCCGCCCTGGCGCGCGTACCACCAGCCGCCCGATCGAGCCGCGTCACGGAATTATTGAAGCTGCTCCAACTGGAGGATGCAGCCAACAAAGTCGTCGCCAGGTATTCGAAAGGCATGGCACAACGAATCGGTTTCGCGCAGGCCATGTTGCAGGACCCCGATTTGTTGATTCTGGATGAGCCTACTTCAAGTTTGGACCCGGTCGGGCGCAAGGAATTCCGAGATATTCTGCTGGAATTGAAACAGCGCGGGAAGACGGTGTTTATCAGTTCCCATATTCTGTCGGAAGTGGAATCGGTTTGTGACCGGGTCGCGATTCTGCAAAATGGCGAGCTCAAGCGCGTGGGAACGCTTGAGGAGTTGTCGGCGGGACGGATGGTGCGCTTGATCGTGAAGAGCCTGCCGGCGCCGGTCGTCGAGGCCTTGTCCGCTACGACGGCTCAGGTGACCCTGATGCAGGGACAGATTACCATTCGATGCCCGGACGAAGCCACTTGTGGAGAAATCGAACGGTTGCTGGAGCAGCACCATGTGGAAATCGCGCACAAGGAAACCGAGGCTCAGTCTCTCGAAGAGATTTTTTTCTCATCCATCAATCAGCCGCCACGATTATGAAGACCATTTCTCTGATCGCTGCCGATAGCATTCGCGGGCTTCTCCACCAGCGCCTGTTGCTCGGCCTGATGCTCGCCTGCCTAGGATTAACTGTTTTCTTTTCAATTGCACTGGCGAAGACCCGAAAGAACATCACCAGCAGCTTCAGCGACGGCAAGGGGGGGGCGAACATGTCGACCGTTACCAACCGAATGAGCGAAACGGAGCAGCGACAGTTCCGTGAGTCCATGGAAAATGCATCATCCATGATGCAGGCATTTTTTTATCAGGTCGCTTCGTTCGGTGGCAGCCTCGTCGCTTTGTTTATCTTCGGCACCGCTGTGTCCTCAGAGATCCGCCGAGGCACCATCCGCCTCACGCTCTCCAAACCGGTGTCCCGCACTCAGTTTCTCTTGGGCAAGTACCTGGGCGGTGTCGCTGTCATGGCCGGCTATGCCGTCATTGCGACTTTAGCCATCCTCGTCTTCGCGCAATCGGAGAAGGTCGACCTGAGCCCCGCCATGAACTGGGCCCCCTGGCTAATGTTTTGCCGGCAGCTAATGCTGGGATCGGTCGCCATGCTGTTGTCGCTGTTCTTTCATCCCATCATTGCTGCGGTGCTCGCTTTCGCGGCTGGCAATGGCCTGTGCTCGACATCCAACCCATTGTATTACATCCTGCCCAGCTATCAGGATTTCAACGTCTTCTTCCAGGTTTTTCAGGGCACGCTGATGCACCTGCACGATGTCGTCATGTTGAGTCTGTATGCGCTCGATTTTGTGGTGATCATGTTGATGCTGGCCCTTTGGCGGTTTCACCGTAAGGAATTGGTCTCACCATAATACTCCCACCCGGGAATTGCCGCCGGCGCCGCCAGATGATAGTTTGGGCGCGTGGAATCCGTCGTTATCATCATCGGGCTTGCGATCCTCGTGGCACTGGGGGTGTTGATCGTGGTGGTTGTGCGCGAGCGTAATAAACCGGTGCCGCCCGACCAATCGCTGCTGATGCTCCAGCAGCAGATGAACGGGCTCCAGGAGCGGCTCGATAAGTTCGGGCAAACCGTCGCTGAAAATCTCCAGCAATCCACGGCGCAGATGAACAGCCGGCTCGACAACGCCGCGAAAGTCGTCGGCGATTTGCGCGAGAAGGTTGGACAAATCCACGAGGTCGGCAAGGCCGCCGCCGATCTGGTGAACATCCTTCGCGCGCCGAAATTGCGCGGCGGCATGGGCGAATTGTTCCTCGGTGATCTGCTCGGGCAGATCCTGCCGCCGGAACATTTCAAACTCCAGCATCGCTTTCGCGCCGGGGAAATCGTGGACGCCGTCATCCACGTGGGCAACAAGTTGGTGCCAGTGGACTCCAAATTCCCGCTGGAGAATTTTCGGAGGGTGATCGATGCCCAGAGTGATTCGGAGCGCGTCGCCGCCCGCAAACAGTTCTTGCGCGACGTGAAGAAGCACGTCGACACGATCTCGACGAAGTACATTCTGCCCGACGAAGGCACGTACAATTTCGCGCTGATGTACGTTCCCGCCGAAAACGTGTACTACGAAACGATCATCAAGGAGGAAGCCAGCGCGTCAGGCGAAGACCGTCCGCTATTCAGTTACGCGCTGGAAAAGCGCGTGGTGCCCGTATCGCCGAACAGTTTTTACGCGTACCTGCAAACGATCCTGCTGGGCCTGCGCGGGATGCAGGTGGAGGAACGCGCCCAGGAAATCCTCAACACGCTGGCCCGACTCCGGGGCGATTTCGAGCGGGTGCAGGACAGCTTCCGCGTCCTCGGCAAACATCTCACGAACGCCCAGGGCAGCTATTCCGACGGCGAGAAGGCCCTCGCCAAATTCGACGCCAAGCTCGGTCAGATCGAACAGCCTGGGATCGCCTCGGGCGATCAACCAAAGCTGACGTAAGCTGCGTTATCGCAGATACCGGTTCCACGCGTCGGTTGCGTACTTTTCACGAACCAACCTCGCCGCCAAAGCTTCTTCCGTGTCGATCAGGTTATGATCTTCAAATTCGACCCGCAGCGCGTCGCGGAAACCGCGTCTGATCTGGCCGGCGGAAAGTTTCGCGGCGATCGAGCCCTGATGGAGCATCCCCCACCGCGTGCGGCGTTGCGCGCCGCCGGCCAGTTTTCGTCCATCGGCCATAACGTCTCCTTGCACGGGTTTCTGAAAACACTCGTACTGGCCGTGTGGGGAGCAAAGCTGGGCGGTATGCAACGCCACGTTTGTTGTGCGCCGGTCTCCTGACCGCGCACCCTGAGTGGCCGCAGGTTTCCCGTGAGCTTCTGGAGACCCTTGGTCATGGTCTTGTGCGGGGTCAGAGACCCTCGCACAACCGCCGGGCGCGGGCGGTGATTCGAACGCGGCGGCGACGGCCTTGTGGAGCGCGCAATACGCCTCGGCGGTCTTCATCGCGTACAGCGCGTGCGTCGGCGGCACCACCACGGTGTACGTGGTGTCGTCGACGTGATAGACCAAGCCGCCGCCCGTGGGACGACGGACCGCATCATGGGTGTTCGCCAAATGCGCGGGAAACTTCAGGAAATAACCGAATGAGACGGACGGTTTCTCCCACGAATACACACGCAGCAAGGGTCGACCGCGTTTCGCCGCCGTTTGCAGCAGGGCCTCGTCCAGCGCCATGTTGAATGCCGCGCTTCCCGCCGGCGATTGCAGAAAGTCCCAGATTTCCGTCATGCGAAGAGTCTAGCGCGGATGTTGCGCACAGACAATGCCTCGTGTATCCTGCTTTGTCTCGGAGCATCAATCACATGACACTGACAGAGAAAATCATGGCCCGCGCGGCGGGCAAGAAATCCGTGCAACCCGGCGACAACGTCTGGGTGAACGTGGACATCCTGATGACCCACGACGTGTGCGGGCCGGGGACCATCGGCGTGTTCCAGCGCGAATTTGGCAAAGACGCCAGGGTCTGGGACCGCGAGAAAATCGTCATTATTCCCGACCATTACATTTTCACGGCCGACTCGAAATCGAACCGCAATGTGGACATTTTGCGCGCGTTCGTTCACGACCAGAAGATCAAGTATTTCTACGACGTGATCGACGATCCGCACGGCGCGTGGCATTTCGACCCGTCCAAGGGCCAGCTCAAGCGGCAGTACGGCGGCAGTTTTGCGGGCGTCTGCCACACGGCGTTGCCGGCCAAGGGCCACACGCGGCCCGGCGAGGTCTTGCTCGGGACGGATTCGCACACCTGCATGGCGGGCGCCTTCGGGGAATTTGCCACCGGTATCGGCAACACCGACGCAGGGTTTGTATTCGGCACGGGCAAACTGTTGCTCAAGGTGCCGGAGACGATGCGGTTCTGGCTGGAGGGTTCGTTGCAGAAAGGCGTGATGGCCAAGGACGTCATCCTGCACTGCATCGGGGACATCGGATTCGACGGCGCGACGTATCGGGCGATGCAGTTTCAGGGGCCCGGAGCGACGGCGCTCACCATGGACGACCGAATGACGATCGCCAATATGGCCATCGAAGCCGGCGGCAAGAACGGCATTTTCGAGCCGGACAAGACGACGTTCGCGTACGTGGACGCGCGGACCAAGGCCAATGGCACGAAGACGAAGTACGACGCGTTGTTTTGTGACGCCGACGACAAACAGAAGTTTGTGTACGACAAGAAATTCGATCTCTCGAAGCTCGAACCGACGGTGGCGTGTCATCCCAATCCCGGCAACCGCAAGCTCGCGAAGGAATTGGGCAACATCCAGCTCGACCGGGCGTACATCGGCTCGTGCACGGGCGGCAAGACCAGTGATTTCCTCGCGTTCGCGGACGTCATCAAGGGGCACAAGGTCAAGATCGACACGTTTGGCGTGCCGGCGACGCCGGATGTCGTGCGCGACCTCCAGACGGCGAAGATGAACAGCAAGACCGTCTGGCAGGTGCTCGAGGAAGCCGGCGTGCAACTGACCGAGAACGCGAGCTGCGCGGCGTGTCTGGGCGGGCCGACGGATACGTTCGGCCGGTTGAACAAGCCGATGAAATGCATCAGCGCGACAAACCGGAATTTCCCGGGGCGCATGGGCCATCTTGAATCGCAGGTGTTCCTCGCGTCCCCGTACACGGTTGCGGCCAGCGCCATCACGGGGCACATCACCGATCCGCGTGAAATCCTGAGTTGATGAAGCTCTATCTTGTTCGCCACGGCACGGCTTCCGACGTCGCGAGAAACGATGCGGAACGGGAGCTGACACGCGACGGAAGGGAAGAGGCCCGAATCGTCGGGGCCGCGCTGGCCGGGCTGGGTGTCAGGCCCGGTTCGATTCTGAGCAGTCCCCTGGTGCGGGCGCGGCAAACGGCGGAGATCGCGGGCAAAGAACTGATGTTCCCGGGCGCGGTTGAACCACTCGACGAACTCATCGGGAACACAACCACTCCCGCGCTTCTCAAAGTCCTCCGTCCGCATGCGTCGCACGGCGAGATCATCCTCGTTGGCCATATGCCATCGCTGTCGGAGCATCTTGCGGCGATGATCGGCGGAGCCAGGGTGGAAGCACTGGGGTTGGGCAAGGGCAGTGTTGCCTGTGTGGAGATGGACGAACTGCGTATCGGAGCCGGGCAACTACGGTGGTTGATGCGGCAGAAGCAGCTTCGTCAAATCCGCTCCTAGTGGTGCGACACGGTTCATTTGTCGACTGGCCCCTCGCCTTAATCCTCTCCCCCGGAGGGGAGAGGAGACCATGCGCCTGATTTTGTTGCAGTTCCAAGCACGGGATCGTTACCCGTCAAATCGAGTGTGTCGCAGCACTGGTCACCTTACTTGGTTGGTCTGATACTACCACTTGACAGATTCAAACAAATGATTTAAACACATGTATTAAACACCTGTTTTTGCAATGCTAGAGACCAGTCATTCTACTCCAGAAACCAGACAAAGGCTTATTGAATCTGCTGCGGAAGTTTTTGCGGATCAGGGGTTTCACTATACAACTGTCCGGGACATCTGCAAGAAAGCCGGTACGAATGTCGCATCCATCAACTACCATTTCGGTGACAAGGAAAAGCTCTATCGAGCGGTTTTCGATTACGCCCGCCGTTGTGCGCCACCGGAGCTGTGGATTCAAGACTCCATCGTCGATCCTGAAGAACGCCTGCGCGCGTACATCCAGGGTCTTGTCACCTGCGTCTTCGCCGAGGGTCGTCCCGCGTGGCTTGGCAAGTTGATCGCCCGCGAGATGGTGGAACCGACCGGAGCGCTCGACCAATTCGTTGAGGAACAGATCCGCCCAAACCATCTTCGGCTGAAATCGCTCGTGAAAGAGCTGACTGGTGCGGATACGGATGATGAGGCGGCACGGCTGGCATGCTTCAGCATTACGGCGCAGTGTACGTACTATTACCACTGCCGGTCGGTGGTCAGCCGCTTGTATCCGGAAAGACCGATCGACTCCCAAGCCATCTCGGAGATTGTGGAGCACATCATTCGTTTCTCGCTGGCAGGTTTGAACGGTATGAAACCATGAATCTTGCGTACTTCGAGAGGCCGAATACCTGCGAGGTTCACCACGTTGCCTCCCTCGAACAAATTCAACAGAACAAACGCTTATGAATACCGATCCTGAAACAACTGTATCCACGACTCCATCGGCAGCCGTCCCGCCACGGGATACCGATGGCAAAGCGATCAACGAAAGCGGTCAGCGCAACGGACGCCTTCTGCGCGTGGTCGGACTCGTCGCGCCTCTGCTGCTCATTGCGGTGGCGGTGTACTATTTTATCGCGATCCGTCCGTACGAATCCACTGACGACGCGTTTATCGACGGGCACGCCATTCAAATCAGCCCGCAGGTGCCGGGACGCGTTCTGAAGGTGGTTATTCAGGACAACCAATTCGTCAAGAAGGGCGACCCGCTGGTGCAGATTGATCCGCGCGATTACGACGTGGCCCTCGCCCAGGCGCGCGCCAACCTGGCCGCAGCGCAGAGTCGCCTCGCCGAAGCCCGGCAACAGGTGATCGTCGCCCGCGCCAAGGCGGACCAGGACCGGGCGGCCGTCGGGGTCGCCGAGGCGGAGGTTACACGGGCGCACGCCGACTTCGCGCGTTACCAAAACATCGAAAGCCGGGCGGTTTCGCGGCAGCAGGTTGACGCGGCCACCGCCGCGGCATTATCCAGCACCGCGGCACTCGAGGAGGCGCGCCAGAAAGCGAATGCTTCCGCCGCCCAGGTCGGGCGCGACGAGGCGCAGGTGCCGACGGCCGACGCCACCGTCCAGCAGGCCGAGGCAGCGTTGCGCCAGGCCGAGCTGAACCGCTCGTACGCCGACATTGTTGCGCCCGAGGACGGCTGGGTGACCCATCGCGTCGTCGAGCAAGGACAATACCTGCAGGTGGGCCAGGCGCTGCTGGCCGTGGTGCAACCGAATTTCTGGGTCACCGCCAATTACAAGGAAACGCAACTGACGTACATGAAACCCGGCCAGCCAGTCTGGATCAGCATCGACGCGTTTCCCCAGAGGAAGTTCAAGGGCCACGTCGATAGCATCCAGGCGGGTACCGGCGCGCAGTTCAGCCTGTTGCCGCCCGAGAACGCGGCGGGCAATTACGTCAAAGTCGTCCAGCGCGTGCCCGTGAAGATCGTGTTCGATGAGAACGACGGCCCCGCGCAGATGCTGCCGCTGGGGGCATCCGTGGTGCCGGAAGTAAAAGTGCGATGAGCGAGACTTCCACCGTCCGCCATGACGAAGCGCTGTGGCAGCAGCCACACAACCCGTGGCTCATCGCGCTGGTCGTCACAATGGCAACATTCATGGAGGTGCTGGACACCAGCGTCGCCAACGTGTCGTTGCCGCACATCGCCGGGAATCTGTCGGCAGGCCAGGACGAGAGCACGTGGGTGTTGACGTCGTATCTCGTTTCCAACGCCGTCGTGCTGCCGCTGAGCGGCTGGATTTCGGAGCGGATCGGCCGCAAACGATTCTACATGATGTGCGTCGCGTTGTTCACCACCAGCTCGCTGCTGTGCGGGCTGGCGCCCAGCTTAGGCTGGCTGGTGTTCTTCCGCGTGCTGCAGGGCGCAGGCGGCGGCGGGCTGCAGCCGAGCGAGCAAGCGATCCTCGCCGATACATTTCCCCCCGCCAAACGCGGGATGGCGTTTGCGGTGTACGGCATGGCGGTGGTGGCCGCGCCCGCGCTGGGACCAACGCTCGGCGGCTGGATCACGGACAACTTCACGTGGCGCTGGATTTTCTTCATCAACGTGCCGGTGGGGATCCTGTCGTTGATTCTCACATCGCGATTGATCTCTGATCCGCCGTACCTGAAGAAGAAAAAACTGGCAAACATAAAGATCGACTACGTTGGTTTCGGGCTGATCGCGGTTGGGTTGGGCTTTTTGCAGGTCGTGCTCGACAAGGGCCAGCGCGCGGACTGGTTCGGGACGCCCTATATCCGCGTGTTCACTTTTATATTCGTCACCGCATTGATCCTGGCGGTGATCTGGGAGCTGCGCGTGGAGCATCCGATCGTGGAGCTGCGCTTGTTCAAGGACCGCACGTTTTTCATGGGTTGTTTCATGCTGTTCACGGTGGGATTTGTGTTGTACTCCACCACTGTGCTGCTACCCCAGTACGCCCAGGACCTCATGGGCTACACGGCGCAAGAAGCCGGCATGCTGATTTCGCCCGGCGGAGTCACCATCATGCTGTTGATGCCGCTGGTTGGGTATCTGGTCACGCACTACGATGCCCGCAAGATCATCGCCTTCGGTTTCCTGATGGTTGGACTGGCCACGCTCCACATGATCCGATTCAATCTGGGCGTCGATTTTCGCGCCATGATGTCGGCGCGTGTGTTCCAGGCGGGCGGTGTGGCGTTCCTGTTCGTGCCGATCAACACGGTCGCGTTTGCCTATCTCCCGCGCGAGAAGAGCAACGCCGGCTCGGGATTGATCAACCTCGCCCGCAACATCGGCGGCAGCGTGGGCATCTCGTTCGTCACCACCATGCTCGCGCGTCGGGCGCAGTTCCATCAAAACGTGCTCGTCGCCCATCTGTCCCCCTACGACGGACACTTCGTACGCGTGCTCCATGCCATGGCGCATGGGTTCGCCGCCTCAGGGGCCAGCGCGGTGACCGCCACCAAACAAGCGTACGGCGTGATCGGATTCATGGTGGCGCAACAATCCACGCTGCTGGCGTACATCGACAACTTTCGGGTGCTGGGGATATCAGCGCTCGCACTGGTTCCGCTCACGTTTCTCATGAAGAAAGCCAAGCCGGGAGGCGCCCTCGCGGTGCATTAATCATGATTCGAATCATTGCCATCGAACGCGAGTATGGTTGCGGCGGGAGCGTCGTGGCCGCCAAACTGGCGGAGCGGCTCGGGTGGAAGCTCATGGATCAACAGATTACCCAGGAGATCGCCCGTCTGGCAAAGGTGACGCCGGCGACGGTCGAGCGCCGCGAGCAGAAACTCGACCCGCTGTTCTATCGCCTGGCCAAGGTGTTCTGGCGCGGCAGTTACGAGCGCAGTTTGCCGGTCGATGGCCTGGAGGCGTTCGATGCGGACCGGTTGGTTGCCCTCATGCAGCGGGTGATCGACGACGCGGCCGCCGCCGGCAATTGCGTGATCGTCAGCCGCGGCGCGCCATACTTTTTGCGGAATCGCACGGATTTGCTGGCGGCGTTCCTGTTCGCGCCACGGGATTACAAGGTGAAGTTTGTCACGGGATTGGGAAAATCAGAGAAGGAAGCGGCCGAATTGGTGGACACGATCGATCATGAACGGGCCTCGTTCATCAAGCACTACTTTCAAAAAGAATGGCCCCACCGGTCGCTGTATCATTTGATGTTCAACACGGCGTTGGGCGAGGAACTGGCCATCACCACGATCTTGAATCTCATGGAGGCACTGAACAAGCGAGAGGCGTCATCATGAAAATCTCCTTCGGAACCCTACTTTTGGCCATCGGCCTGTCCGCTGGTTGCGCCGTTGGCCCCGACTACCACGCGCCGAAAGTCAACACGCCGGCGAACTGGAGCGAGGCCCAACTCGGGGGCACAACCAACAGCGCGGTCCAGATCGTCGAGTGGTGGAGAACATTCCACGATCCCGAGTTGAATTCGCTCATCGAGCGCGCCGTGACCACCAACTACGACCTGCGTATCGCTGATGGACGACTCCGCGAGGCGCGCGCGTTACGGGCGGGCACAGCCTGGGACCTCGGCCCGACGATCAACGGAGGCGCAGGCTACACCGACGTCCGCCAATCCAAGAACTCGCTTCCGTTCGTTACCACGGGCCCGGTTGGCAGCCAGATCAGCAGCAATTACCTTTTCAATTACGACCTCTACGACGCGCATTTTGACGCGAGCTGGGAGATCGATGTGTTCGGCGGCAGGCGCCGCGCGCTGGAACGAGCCAGTGCGCTGGTCTCCTCCCTCCAAGAGGAACGCCACGACATCCTGATCAGCGTTCTGGCGGAGGTCGCCCGCAATTATGTCGATGTCCGCGATGCCCAGCAGCGGCTCGCCATCGCCAACAAGAACATCGCCGCCCAACAAGAAGCGGTGGACATCGCCCGCGCCCGTTTCCGCGCGGGACTGGCCAGCGAGCTGGACGTCAAACAGGCGGACGTGTTGCTGGCGACCACGCAATCCCAAGTCCCGATGATTGAGACCGCGTTCAAGGCGGGCGTGCACCGCCTCGGAGTGCTTCTCGGACGGGAGCCGGGCGCGTTGCTGCGCGAGCTCGAGACCGTGGCACCGATCCCGTCGACGCCGCCCGAGGTGCCGGTGGGGCTGCCGTCGGATTTGTTGCGACGGCGGCCGGACGTGCGCCGTGCCGAGCGCGAGCTGGCGGCGGCGACGGCCAATATCGGCGTTCAAACCGCCGAGCTGTTTCCGAAATTCAGCCTGACCGGTGTGGCCGGGTTTCAGAGCTTCGGAGTGGGCGACTGGTTCAGCGGCGGCAGCAAGTACTGGTCGGCCGGGCCGACGGTGACATGGCGTCTGCTGGACTATGGTCACGTCCGCAGCCAGATTCAGACGGCCAACGCGCAGGCCGAGCAATCACTGGCGGTTTACGACAGGACGGTGCTCGAGGCGCTGGAGGACGTCGAGAATGCGATGGTCGCGTACGCCCAGGAGCAGGTACGCCATCGCACGTTGCAGGACGCAGTCGACGCGAGTCGCAGTGCGGTCGAGATTTCCAACCAATTGTACAAGAACGGTCTGACCAGCTTCCTGGACGTGGTCGACGCGGAACGTTCGCTCTACCAGGCGGAGGACGCCCTTGTTCAGAGCGAACGGACCGTGACCGCCGACCTCGTGACGCTCTACAAGGCGCTCGGCGGCGGCTGGGAAACATCCGCCGGGGCCGCGGCGGGTTCGCCTCACACGAAATCATAACTCGACGAGCGGCGCTTTAACGTTGCACCGGTGGGGCGTGTCCGCTACATTCCCGCGGCCATGGCTGGCAAGCCCAGGAAACGACGAGTCGCGGTGTCGAAATCCGCGGCTTCGGGTCACTCGGACCCGAGGCCGGCGTGGTCCAATCCCTTTCATTTCCTGGCGCCCGGCGAGAAGGCGCCGGACGAATGCAACGCGTTCATCGAATGCCCGATGCGCAGCAAGATCAAGTATGAGCTGGACAAGCGCAACGGCATCCTGCACATCAGCCGCACGCTGCACAGTTCGGTGCATTACCCGAGCAACTACGGGTTCATTCCCCAGACGTACTGCCGCGACCACGATCCGCTCGATGTGCTGGTGCTGTCCCAGGAGCCGGTGATTCCCGGCTGCGTGATGAGCGCGCGACCGATCGGCATGTTGCGGATGATCGATCAGGATCTCGAGGACATCAAAATTATCGCCATCCACCTTAACGACCCGATGTTCGAGGGTTACAGGGATATCTCGCAACTACCGCCGCATATGCTGCGCGAGATGCGGCATTTCTTTGAGATCTACAAGGATCTGGAGGACGCCACGAGCCCGATCGTGGAGGACTTTCGCGGCCGCATTGACGCGCATACGGTGATCCGCGAGTCCATTGCGGCGTACAGGCGGTTCCGTTCCGATCTTTTGAATTGCGTGTTTCCCGACTACTGAATCCATCCGCGGCGGGCCTGTGAGCTGCGATGGACAAGCTGACGGTCGTGTGTTACATACCTCCGGCTGCGCTTTGCACCAAGAAAGGGATGCCAAGGGTCTGTGCCGACGGTCGTTGAAAGAGGAATCCTGTTTTTGCCACGATGCAGGAGAAGGCGATCGACGTCTCTGCTGCTCATGCTATCGGTCCTCGGTGTGGCCCGCACCGCCACCGCTCATAAAGTCCAGGTCCGTGATCCCGCGACGGCAAGACAGGTCGCCGACGACGGCGGGCGGCTCGTGGCGGACTACGGCAGTTTCCAACTCTACGAGGTGGATCAGGTGCGCACCGGGCTTGTGCAATCGGGCGCCGCGGAGATTCGTGACGATGGCAATTTGCTCCGGCTAAACGCAGCAACCATCGACACGACTACGGCGATGGTCCGAGCGGTCCGTCAGAGCGTCTCGTCGGTTCATGGCAAGCGGATGCACCTCATCCAGTTTGTCGGTCCGGTCAAGCCCGAATGGCGTGAGGCTGTGAAACGGACGGGGGCGCGAATCGTCAGTTACATTCCGCAGAATGCGTATCTGGTTTACGGGGACGCGACGGCGCTGGGCAAACTGCAGGGTCTGGCGGGGTCGTCGGCGTACGTGCAGTGGCATGGCGAGTATCTCGATGATTACAAGATTCATCCGGCGGCGCGACTCGTCGATGCCCACGGCAACGCGCGGCAGCCGCTTACGGACCTGTTTGCGATCCAGCTTCTGGAAGACGCTGACGCCAACCCCTCGACCCTGGCATTGATCGACCGTCTCAAATTGGAGCCGGTCCGCCGCCAGCATCATCTGTTGCATTATGTGAATGTGGTTGTACGTCTTCGGCCCGCGGATTTGACGACGCTGGCCGCCGAACCCGACGTGGTGTCAATCCAACCGTACGGGGAACCGAGGAAATTTGACGAGCGACAGGACCAGATCGTCGCCGGCAATCTCACGGGCGACACACCCACGGGACCCGGATATCTGTCGTGGCTTGAAAGCATCGGATTCACCCAGGAACAATTCGACCAATCCGGATTCGTCGTCGACATCAGCGACAGCGGCATCGACAACGGCACCACCTCGCCCGGGCACTTTGCGTTGTATGAACTCGGCGACACGAACAACGCGAGCCGGGTCGCGTACAATCGGCTGGAAGGGACGCCTGATCGGCACAGCACGATCCAGGGTTGCGACGGGCACGGCAACCTGAACGCCCACATCGTCTGCGCCTACGACCAGAACACCGGTTTCCCTCACACGGACAGCGCGGGGTATTATTACGATCTCGGTGTTTGTCCGTTCGTGCGGGTCGGTTCCTCGGTCGTTTTCGATCCCGCCAATTTCACGAATCCGAATTACGCGAATTTGATGTCCGACGCCTACAATGATGGTGCTCGCATCAGCAATAACAGTTGGGGTGACAGCGGCATGGACGGGGAGTATGGAACGGACTCGCAGGCGTACGACGCGCTGGTCCGCGACGCCGAGCCTGATGGGTCGGACTATGCCACCCCCGGCAACCAGGAGATGGTGGTCGTGTTCGTGGACAGCAATGACGGCCCCGGTGCGTCAACCGTCAGCCCGCCGGCCACCGCCAAGAACGTCTTCTCCGTCGGCGGCTCGGAGAATGTGCGGTCCATGTCCACCGCGAACGGCGGCACGACGGCGTCGGGGTTTGATGGCTGCGATTCACCGGATTCGCAGGCCGACAACGCGAATGACATCGTCTCGTTCTCGGGCCGCGGCCCGTGTGTGGATGGCCGCAAAAAGCCCGATCTCGTCGCCCCGGCGATCCACGTCACCGCGGGAGCGCCCCAGAGTTATCCACCGCCATCGCCGAGCGGCACCGGCTCGGCGCTACCGTGTTTCCTCGACATTGGCCCTGACGAAATCGGCGTTTGCGGCGTGCAGGGTAGCGGCTCGGCGTCGGCGGACAATTTCTTCCCTGTGGGCCAGGAGTTTTTCACCGAATCGACAGGGACGAGCCATGCCGGGCCGGCGGTGTCGGGCGCGTGCGCTCTGTTGCGGCAGTATTTCATCAACCAATCGCTCTCGCCGCCCAGTCCGGCCATGACCAAGGCGTATCTGATGAATTCGGCCCGATATATGACCGGGTCGGGCGCCAACGACACGTTGTGGTCGAACAGCCAGGGCATGGGCGAGCTGGACCTGGGAATGGCGTTCGACGGCGTGCCGCGGATTTTGCGGGATGAGCCTGCCGCCGATACATTCACCGCCAGCGGTCAAACGCGGAAATACTTTGGGACGATCACCGATGCGACGAAACCGTTCCGGGTCACGCTGGCCTGGACCGATGAACCCGCCAGCACGGCGAGCGGCGGACTCAACAACGACCTCGATCTGACGGTGTCCATCGGCTGCGATACGTTCCTCGGCAACGTGTTCAGCGGCAGCCATTCCGTTGCCGGCGGAAAGGTCGACCATCTCAACAACGTCGAGAGTGTCTATCTGCCCGCGGGGTTCGCCGGCGACTTCACCATCACCGTCACGGCGGACAACATCAACTCCGATGCGCTGAATACGGGGAGCGGCGTGAGCCAGGATTTCGCGCTGGTGGCCTACAACGCCCAGACGATTACGGGCCCGCCGGTCGAATGCTCGTTCACGCTGAACACGACGAACGTAACCCTCACCGCGGCGGGGGCCAAATCCAAAAGCATCAGCGTGAAAGCGTGCAACGCCGGTTGCGAGTGGACGGCCACCAGCAATGATCCGTTGTTGATCAGGATCCTTTCAGCAACCAACGGCGTCGGCAGCAGCAGTGTCCGCTTCGCGGTGGCCGGGAATACCAATACCGCTCCCGTCAGCGGCACGATGACCATCGCTGGCCAGACGGTCACGGTCAATCAGGCGGCCGGCGGTTGTACGTACAAGATCAGCCCAACGTTGGCCAAATTCTCCGCGGCTGGCGGCGCCAAGACGGTGAAGGTCAAAGCGAATTACGCCGATTGCGCGTGGACGGCGATCAGCAACGATCCATCGTTGATCACGATCACGAGTGGGACCAATGGCCTGGGGAACGGCGTGGTTCATTACTTCGTCGCGGCGAACACCAGCTCGGCCTCCCTGACCGGCACGGTGACGATCGCGGGTCAGACCTTCACGGTGATTCAGTCACCTGCCAAGTGATTGCGGCGGGCGCGGACCGTCACCATTCGTACTCGACGCGCATCACCCACTGCGGGCGCATGTTGTGGGCGGCGAGGAAGGCGACCACGGTTTCCTTGTCGGGCGCTTCGAATTCGCACAGCAGTTTGCCCTCCAACGAATCGGAGACGCACCGGACCGTCTTGACGGTCTCGTCGCGTTTCAGCTCGGTGATGGCGCCTTGCAGCGCCTGACGGGTCAGGCAGGCGATGGTATGCTGGCTGATGTAGCGGGGCACGAAGTCTGTTATCGCGGCTCGCTCGGCTCGGCGCAACGCTTTTTTCCACGCAGATCTTCACGATCGGTCTTCGCGCGTGTCGCCGAGAATTGGAAAAACGAACGAACTGGCGCTACGTTGTGAAGGCGAGAGAACGAGAAAGCTGACATCGGAGAAAAGGTATGCACATCTACAAACGGTATGACAGCAAGAAACGGATGCTGGCAGCGCCGCTGTTGTTTTTCGAGCTGGAAGACGAAATCCAGCAATTAAAGGAAGATCCCGAATGGCCCGCCCGGCAACGGACAGCCGTCACGCTCGTGAAGGAACCGGAGCTGAGCGTGGTGCTGGTCATCGCCCAAAAGGGCGCAGCGTTGCGCGAGCATCACACCGAAAGTCCAGTTACGCTTCAAGTGCTGTCGGGTTCGGTGCGGTTTGTCGCAGGCGACGACACGCGAACGGTCGCGCGGAACGGGTTTATCGCCCTGGACAAGGGGATCCCACACGAAGTTGAGGCGCTGGAAGAGAGCGCGTTCTTGCTGACGATTATTGAACCGAAACACTGAGGGCCAATGACGAGATCGTGAGTCGCCGTCCCGCCGTACGCGATTATGCACATTCGACGCACCACATTGTTAGTGCTGATCCTGCCATTCGCGCTGATGGTGCTTGCGGCGTACATTCAATGGGCCCTGGCCGGTCTGCCGGCGCTTCCGCCAATCCTCCCGGCGGCACCCGAACCGGGGATGCCCCATGGTTTCCCCGCCTGGCTCTGCATCACGCATTACGTGAATTTCTTCTTCATCATCCTCCTGACGCGAAGCGGCCTGCAAATTTTGCTGGATCATCCGCGGCTGTACTGGAACATCCATTGCACGCCCGGCTCGGAATGGATCCGCTTCACCCCGGTGGAGGTGCCGCGCGACCGCGTCTACACGGCGAAGGAGGACGCCCGTTATCTCTCGCCGTGGATCGGTCTGCCCGGCGGTCGCCACACGCTGGGGCTGGCGCGACACTGGCATTTTGTCAGCGTACTGTTTTGGGTGACCAACGGCGTGGTCTTCTACGTGCTGCTGTTTGCGACCGGGCAGTGGCGTCGGCTGGTGCCGACCTCGTGGCAAATTCTTCCGGATGCCTGGGCCGTCTTTATTCACTACGCCACCTTTCATCTTCCGGCGGAACCCGATGGCTTTTACCACTACAACGCTCTTCAGCAATTGAGCTACTTCGGCGTCGTGTTTGTTTTGGCGCCGCTGTCGATCCTGACGGGGCCGTCGATGTCGCCCGCGCTGGTCAACCGTTTCAAGTGGTATCCGAAATTGCCCGGCAATCGGCAGATCGGGCGTTCGCTTCATTTCCTCGTGCTCTGTGCGTACCTCGCGTTCCTTGTCGCGCACGTTACCATGGTGGCGATCACCGGCTTCGTGCGGAACATGAACCACATCGTGATTGGCACCGACGACAACCGCCTGTGGGGCGTCTACCTCGGGATCGTGGGAGTCGCCGGGCTGGTGGCCGCCAATTGGCTTGCCAACTGGTTGTCGAACCGGCATCCGCGCCTGGTGCAGCATGTAGGCGAAGCGTTGGTCAATCCGGTCCTCACGCTCCTGCTCGTTCGGTACGCGCCGCAGACCGAATACCGCAAGGAAGACATCTCACCGTTCTTCTGGCCCAACGGCAAGATGCCGGTTTCCGCAGAATGGAAAGCGCTGGCTGCCGATGGGTTCAAGAATTACCGGCTGAAGGTCCACGGTCTGGTGGAGAACCCGGTCGAACTGTCGCTGGACGATCTGCGGTCGATGGGCAAGCACACGCAGATCACGCTGCATCATTGCATCCAAGGCTGGTCCGGCATCGCCGAGTGGGGCGGACTGCGCATGGCGGACTTGATGAAATTGGTTCGCCCGAAGCCCGCGGCCCGCGCGGTGGTCTTTTACTCTTTCGGCGAGGGCGGCGAGGGCGCTGAGGGCGGTCAATACTACGACAGCCATACCATTGGAAACGTTCGCCATCCGCAGGCGTTGCTGGCGTATGAAATGAACTTCCAGCCGCTGAACGAGGTGCACGGCGCGCCGTTGCGGCTGCGGGTCGAGAATCAGCTCGGGTTCAAGATGGTGAAATGGATTCAGGCGATCGAGTTCGTGGACAGCGTCAAGCGGGTGTACAAGGGCGAAGGCGGCTACAACGCAGACAACGAGTTCTTCAACTCCATGGCCGACATCTGAGAGTGAAGTCTCCATTCGGCGATCACGGTCGTTTCCTGTTGCAATCGCCCCCAAACGACCACTTTTTCCAAAGCCCGATGGCGTTTTCGTTGGATTGCCACGGAGCGGGCTCCGCGATAGGATGCGGGGCGGAGGACGAGATGAAAGATTTCTTCATCGGGCTGATTGTGGGGGCATTTCTGACGGCGGGTACGGGCTGGTATTTTGTGTATGCGCGCAAGGACCCGCGGGTTGCGCACGCGTGGGATGCGATGAACGCCAAACTCACCGCGTGGCACCTCAGCAGCAGCGACATCCAGACAGAGCTGAGCCACACGGGACGCGTGCTGCGCCGGCAGGCCACGGATTTCGGCGCGGCGGTGTCGAGCGCATCCTCCGACACGGCAATCACTGCGAAGATCAAGGCCAAGTACGCGCTTGATCGCGACTTGTCGGTGTTTGGCATCTCGGTGAACACGACGGATGGCCGGGTCACGTTGGCCGGGGACGTGGCATCGCATCAGCAAATCGGCAAGGCCATGATGATCGCGCTGGATACGGAAGGCGTGCGTGAGGTGAACTCGACGCTGCAGGTCAAACGTCAAGCTAAGGCGAAATAGTCGAGCAATCGATCAGGTTCAGCGTCCCATGGCCGGGCGTTCCACCCGAATCAATCCAAGCTCATCCCGAGGCGATGAAGGAGGTCTTCCGCCGGCTTCTCCCCCGTGGTAATGTTGGGCGGCGGGGGAAATGTCATGGATAAGAAGGAGATCGCGGAGGTCTTTGAGGAAATCGGGGCGCTGCTCGATTTGAAGGGCGAGAATCCGTTTCGGGTGCGGGCGTATTACAACGCCGCGCGGATGGTCGACGGCCTGCAGGAAGATCTCGGCACGCTGGTCAAGGAAGAGCGGCTCACCGATATCAAGGGCATCGGCAAAGATCTCGCCGCGAAGATTACCGAGTTATACACGACGAACAAGCTCGGGTTTTACGACGAGTTGAAGTCGTCGATGCCGCAAGGTCTGCTGGAGATGCTGAAGATCCCCGGGTTCGGCCCGAAGCGGGCCAAGATTTTGTACGACAAGCTCAAGGTCGATTCGATTGAGAAGCTCGAAGCGGCGGCGAAGGCCGGCAAGATCGCCGCACTGGATGGGTTTGGCGAGAAATCGCAGCAGAAGATCCTCGAAGGCATCGCGCTGGTCCGGCAGTTCGGCGGCCGGCACCGCTACGACAAGGCGTACGCGGTCGCGCAGCCGATCATCGAGGCGTTGCGGTCGCACGACGGGGTGAGTCGGTGCAGCGTGGCGGGCAGTTTGCGGCGGTGCCGGGAGACGATCGGGGACATTGATTTTCTCGTGAGCGCCAGGCCGAAGGACGCGCAGCAAATCATCGATGATTTCGTGACGATCCCCGGCATTCTGACGGTCAGCGCGAAGGGCGAGACGAAAGCGAGCGTGGTGTTGAAGGGCGGCATCCAGGCGGACCTGCGCGTGGTGACGGACGACCAGTATGCGTTCGCGCTGAACTATTTCACGGGGAGCAAGGAACACAACGTGGCCCTGCGGGCGCGCGCGTTGAAACTCAAGAAGCTGTCGCTGAACGAGTACGGGTTCTCGCCTGCGGACGAAAAAGAGAAGAGCGCGAAGGAACTCGGCAGCTCGATCAAGTGCAAGACCGAGGAAGACCTGTACGAGGCGCTCGGGCTGGATTACGTCGAACCCGAACTGCGCGAGGACATGGGCGAGATCGAGGCGGCGGAGAGCCACACGCTGCCAAGGCTGGTCAAGTTGGAGAATCTGCGCGGGACGTTTCATTGTCATTCGACGTGGAGCGACGGCATCGAGACGATCGAGGCGATGGCCGAAGCGGCGATGGACCTGGGGCTGCAATATCTGGGCATTGCCGATCACAGCAAGTCCGAGTATCAGGCCAACGGACTCGACGCGAAAAGGGTCCGCGAGCAGGCCGAGGAAGTGAAGAAGCTCAACGCGAAGTTCGCGAAGGAGGATTTCCGCATTTTCTTCGGTACCGAATGCGACATTCTCGCCGATGGCGCGCTCGATTTCGACGATAAGACGCTGGCGCTGTTCGACTATGTGGTCGCGAGCGTTCATCAAGGGTTCAGCGCGGATGCCGACAAGATGACCAAACGCATCTGCAAGGCGCTGGCCCATCCGAAGGTGACGATGCTCGGGCATCCGACGGGCCGGCTGTTGCTGGAGCGCGAGGGTTACGCGGTCAACATGCCCGAGGTGATCGCTGCGGCGGCCAAGCACGGCAAGATCATCGAGATCAACGCGCATCCGTACCGGCTCGACATGGATTGGCGGCTGTGGAAACACGCGAAGGAACTGGGCGTCAAATGCGCAATCAATCCCGATGCCCATAGCATTCCCGACCTGCAATATCTTGGCGTCGGCGTCGGCATCGCCCGCAAAGGCTGGCTGGAGAAAAAGGACGTCATCAATTGCCTGACGATGCGGGAGGTGGAGAAGGTGCTGGCGAAGATCGGAGAATAGATGTCGCAAACAGACTCCCCGAATGAGCTTTCGAAAAAGCATTTGGACTCTAATTTGGGCGATGTACTAGAGGAGTTGAGTGCAGAGGAGTTTTCTCGTTTAATTTCGGGCTCTCCGCTTGCAGAAGTGCCTTACGTCAAGGTCGTCGTGGGACTCTGCAGATCTGTTAACAGCATTAGAGACCGGATCTTCATGGCGAAGGTCGCTGGCTTCATGGGGCCACTTGCTAAAGTGAGCCCAGATGGTTGGAGCGATTTTCAACGAAGGGCACGAGAAGAGCCGGCGTTTGGAAAGACGTGCGTGCCTCTCGTCGGTCGTCGGAGGGTCACGCTTCCGCGTGACCGAAATTGATGTGAAACCCAAGCCCAGGGTGGCCGCGCGGAAGCGCAGCCCTCCGAAAAAGGGTTGTTGCCAACGTTTGAATGCATAGGATCAAATCGTTTTGCCAAAAAGAAAACAGCCGTTACATCTTGCCCCGATTCACTCATGGGATCGGCCACCCATCGTTTTCGTGACCGTTTGCACTGCGCGGCGAAAACCGATACTCGCCTCCCACCTTGCGTTTGACTTGATTACGCGTGCCTGGCGTGACGCTGACGAGTGGCTCATCGGTCGGTTTGTTATCATGCCCGACCACGTCCACTTCTTCTGCAGTCCCTCGTCCAGCCAGTCACGGTCATTGGAGAAGTGGATGCAATACTGGAAAGCGCAGGTGGCCCGCCAATGGCCGCGAGCCGAGGACAAGCCCATTTGGCAAGGAAGCCATTGGGATCGACAGCTTCGACGCGAAGATAGTTACGGCGAGAAATGGGAATATGTGCGCTGGAACCCGGTCCGCCACAGGCTGGTCGAACACCCCGAAGATTGGCCGTTCCAAGGCGAAATGAACGAGTTGCCGTGGTGAGGCGTTCGGAGGGTCGCGCTTCCGCGTGACCCTGATTGATGCGGGGTGGGCGCGCGGAAGCGTAGCGCTCCGAATGAGCCGCGCGGAAGCGCGGCCCTCCGAGACCGATTTCGGGCGGGATTTTTTGCTGTTCCGCAGTTGCGAAGTGGGCGAATCGCTGGCAATGTTAGCCGAGGCGAGTTGGTTAATGGATTCGGACCTCAAAGCACTTCTTGATTCGTGGCCGTTTGATCCCGAGGACTGCGTGCGCGTGGTCACGCTGGCCGATGGGCGCGAGGTCATGCAGGTGCGCCTGCCGCTGGGGATCGAGCAGTACGAGCTGGATGGCCGACCCGATGGCATCCAGCCGCACGGCGCGGAGTCGGAGCTGGACCATCAGCTGGCGAATTTCGAACGCGCAAAGAAGAGCGGTTCGGAAGCCGGGTTTCGGATCGAGCCCGACGAGTGCGTCGAGTTATTCAACGAAGGCGTGCTCTATTACTACCGCTACCTGCACCTGTTCCAGATCAAGGACTGGCCGCGGACGGTCCGCGACACGGCGCGCAATTTGAAGCTGTTCGATTTCGTTCGGGCCCACGCCACACGCGAGGAAGACCGCGAGTACCTGGAGCAGTGGCGACCGTATGTGCTGCGGATCAACGCGGTCGCGTCGGCGATGGTGGCGATGGGCGAGGACGACCATCGGCGGGCGCTGGAACTCGTCCGCAAGGCCGCCGAAGCCATCGAGGCGTTGCCGGACATCGATGAGGACACGTTCCGATTCGAGCGGCAGCGTTCGCTGGAGGCACTGCACGAGCTGGCCGACGAGATCGAGAAGAGCAAACCGTTGTCGGAGCTGGAGCAACTGGAGAACCAGCTTCTGGAGGCGGTGAGTGCGGAGCGTTACGAGCGGGCCGCGGAGCTGCGCGACCGGATTCGCGTGCTGCGCCAGGACGAAAAGAAGGCGTAAATGCCTTTCGGCAGATCGCGGACTGTCCGGTCCCGCGTCACCACGAATCCGCCATCGTTAACGCCGTGGCGCACAAGCACCACGGGGATACGAACCGGAGCGTCTAATTCTGTTTCCCGTTACCGGCGTCGACTTTGGGTTCGGTGGCGTGTTTGGTGATTTCCTCGGCGAACTTCTCCAAGGATTCGAGTCCCGGCGACTTCTCCGTCACGCCGATGCCGGCCTTCTCGCTAAGGATGAGCGCGAGCAACTGGCTCAGCAGGTTGACCGAACCGAGGTCGCCCTTGCCTTCGCCGTCCTTGGCGCCGCCCATGATGAACACGCGCTCGGGGACGATCGGTTGCGCGCTCTTGGCAAACTGGTCGGACACGAGGTTCAGCGCGTACAATCGCGGGTCGCCATAGGCGCGGATCTTCTGCAGGTTCACCGCGGCCTCGCTCAACCCGATCTGCGCGATTCGCGACGCCTCGCCTTTGCCCTGCGCCTCGATGCGCGCGCCTTCGCCTTTGCCAATGAGCTCGCGGGAACGGGACTCGCCTTCGGCGCGGTAAATGGCGGCCTGCCGATCACCCTGGGCCTGGATCGCCCGCGACTGCGATTCGCCCTCCGCGCGCGCAACATCGCGTTTGGCCAAGCGCTGCGCCTCGGCGAGTTGGGCTTCGCCCTTGTTCGCCGATACTTCGATGTCGATGCGGGTCTGGGTCAATTCGGTCTGTTTCTCCGCGGCCGCCTGTGCTTCGTTCAGTTCGCGGAGTTTCGCGGCGGCATCCTGCTGCTTGGCGAACGTGGCCTTTTGTTCCTCGGCGAGGCGGCGCTGGCGCAATTGATCAAACAATTTCTCGATCGGATCGACCGCGCCCGGGCCGGCGGCGACCTTCGACTCCGGCCTCCCGATGAGGACAGCAACGCAATTGATGTCATAGTCCTTGAACCGGCGGCCGAGTTCCTCGGTGGCGCGGTTCTGGATTTCCTCACGGTGGGTAAGCAGATCGAGCATGGCCGAGGACTGAGCGACGTCGCGGAAGTAGGCGGTGAGAATCGGGTCGAGGGTCTGGCTGATCAGGCGGCGCACGTCGCCGAACCGCTGGACGACACTCGGCGCTTTCTCATAGTCGATGTGCAGCACGAGCGACAGCGGCAGCACGGGTTCATAGCCGTCGGCGGTGATCAACTCGATGCTCATCAGGTCCTTGTCGTATTGGTGCTGTTCCGACTGTCCGGTGATCCAACGCAGGACGAAGTTGACCGTGGGCACGAGTTCGACCTTCAACGCGTAGGGGTTGAGCGCGTACTTGCCGGGCGGCAACGCTTCGCGCCAGACGCCCCGCCGGCCGGACTCGACCTGTTCGCCGTAGCGGAAGGCGGTGCCGGTGACGTCTTCGCCCTTGGTACCGTAGTAGGACACGACGACGCCGACGAACCCGATCGGGATCAGCGTTTTCGAGCGGAGCTCGACGGTCGCAAACCAGCGGTTGATGAAGAACGTCCCGTCGGTGAGGACCTGCAACTGCTTGCCGCGGCGACCGCCGAGCGCAAGGAAAGCTTCCGGGTCCTGAAAATAATGATGATCGACCCCGTCGCGCGGAGGGACTTCGGGGGCGATGATTTCGCCCGAGGCGATGGGTGTGCCGTCCTGGACGGTCACTATGCCGATGGTGTCGTTGGCTTGGAGGATGTTTTGCGGGTCGCGCTCGGAGCCGGCGGCGCGCGGAGCGTTGTCGCGGTCCGAGGCCAGCGAGGCGGTGCCGTAACCGATGAGGACGGGCTCGAAGCCGCGGACGCCGTGCAATTGCTGCTGCCAATCCTGATAGGTCTTCTCGTCCTTGTCGCGGATCGGGCCGATGTACACGAGGTCCTCGCTGATGACGACCAACAGGGCGAGATTGATCGCGTACACGCCCTCGCGGAGGATCGCCCGCTGGCGGCCGCGTTGACCGCCATTGGTGAGGAACGCCTGCGCGTCCTGAAACGAATTGCAATCGACGACCGAGCCGAGCGTCTGCATCGGGGACAGCGGCGCGCCGTCGCGGGCGTAGACGTAGGCGATTTTGCCCTCGGCGACGGTCACCAGCGGGTAGCGATGGATACGGTATTGCCACGGGAGGAACCCGAAGTGCAGTCCGCCGCGCAGCAGACTGGTTTGAAAGCCGGCCTCGCCGTTTTGGGCGACGATCTGGCCTTCGCGGAGCGAGCCCTTCGGCGACCAGAGTTTTTCGATGATGCCGACTCTGTTATGCGGGATGTAACGGACACCGCAGAGCCAGGCCAGAAGCATGGTGATGAATGGAAGCAGAATCAGTATGGCAACGATCGCGATCAACGCTTGCATGGCAGCGCTCCTTTCCCTCGTTGCGCGGACTCTAGCACTCGTCGGATGGATTGGCGATTATAATGGAGCGGAGGATTTGTAATCGCCAGCGGCGCGGCCGCCAGTGGTTATGGACGTTCACATCCGCAGATAGACGTAGGCGGCGAAGGCGACGGCGGCCGTGCCCGCCGCGGCGGCGAGTGACCAGAGGAGATTGCGTTTACGGGCGGCGATGGCGAACGTGGAGATGATGACGGCCATTTGCGCGCCGAGCATGCCGTAGAAGAAGCGCTGGCTGCGCTGGTGATGGCGTTCGGCATCGAGGTTGCTCTTGCGGACCTGGAGTTCGTAGATGTAGCCGATGCCCTGATTGAGGCGGGATTCGGCGTCGTAACGGGTCGCCGTGTAGCGCAATCGGGCGGCAACAAAATCGCGGGCGAGAGATTTGTCGCCGGTCGCGGCGACGGCTTTCTCGAGCTGATCGATGACCTGGTTCACCGGCGTGATGGCTGCGTCAAACGCCCGGGCGCGCTCCTGCTCGGCTCGGAGTGTTCCGCCGAGATCATTGTCTTTGACCTTTGCGGTGAGCGACAGGATTTCCGATTCGGGTTTCTCGGTGGCGAGAGCCTTGAGGGCCGACTCAAGTTCCGGGCTGACGGAGGTCGCGACGGCGGGGCCGGGCAACAGGCCTTTGAGCAGGGCGTCGAGGGCTGCCGGCGCCAAGGGTGATTGCAGTGTGGTCGCGCCGGCTTTATCGAGGGCGGCGGCATCGAGTGGATGGACGTCGGCGGTGTTTTGCAGGACGTCGAGTGTATTGCGCTGGATGGACGCGCGGAGGCGTTTGGCCTGGAAGAATCCCCACTGATCGCCCGCCTTGGATTGTTGCTGGGCGGCGAGGGAACGACTGTACTGGGCCCGGGTCATTTCGCTGGAGGCGAGCCCGGCGAGGGCGGTGGCGATGACGGTCATGATGATGGGGGTGGCGATGAGGATTTTGCCCCACGGGGTTTGTTGGATGTCCTGCTTGAGTTCGTCCGGAATTGTCAGCTTCGCCATAAGTCAGTCCTCCTGCGGTTGCCTCACGTCGGGGTGAGGATACAACTTCTGGGGGTGGAGGTTCAAGGTTGGGGTTGAGGGTTCGCGGTTCCGAGTTGCGGTTGGAGACCAGCGCGGGGTGACAGGATGGCGATAAGCGCGCGTGAGATTGCCAGAGTGTCAGGCGCGGGGAGCGGCGCGGGGGCGATGCGCGTCGCGGGGAGCGAATTGAATCTGTTTCGACCGGAGAACGTTGCGGCGACGACGAAAATTGAGACTGGACATTGGCACTGTCCGTGCGCAAGATTCCGGTGGCAGTAGAAATGGATGTTGGGAAGAGGGTCCACAATATGTATCAGTACGTTGTCGAAGTTTCCACGGAAGTATTTCACCTCCTCCAGAAACGGGCGCCAGGGTTTGTCGAATGGGCGGACGAGAAGCCGGGTCCGACGCAGAAGATCGTGCTGAGCGAGGAAGTGTACAACGAATTCATCGATCGAGCCATCGCCCACCGCAAGACGCTCGATGAAGTTGTCCGTGAAATCTGCACGCGGCCCCAAGTTGCGACGTGGTCCGACCGCGTCCACGCCGGGAAGATATAAGGGCAAACAGCTTTCACCATGAATCCGCCGTCGCCGAAGTTGCGACGGACGGGACGACGGCGTTTTTTCCCCACAGAGGCGCGGAAGGGGAACGCGGGCGGGACGCCCGCGCCACTAGAACGACGGGACACCGTTCAACTCGGCGCGCCGGGCTCTTCGACTTCGCCCAGGACAAGCCAGCGCGGCCTATCAGCGGCTCGCCGGGAGGCTCGCCCTCCAGTCTCAATTCCAGACCGGTTATTTACCGGGCGGGGGCCGTGTAGCGGACGCGGACGGTGAAGCGGGTGGCCTCGTCGGTCAGCGCGGTCTGCGAGTAGTACAGGGACTGGTTGGGCGAGATGGAAAGTGTTTGCCAGGCGGCTTCACTGCCGGTGTCGCTGTAGAGGACGCGGCCCGCGTCGTTCATCCAAACGGTCTGGACCTGAATCTGCAGTCTCTCCTGGTCGGTGCGATTGCGGAGACCAACCTGAATGCGGAGTCGACCCGTGGAATCGCGGTCGACGGCGGGCGGGCGGTCGACGGCGAGCGTGCGCGTGAGATCGTAATTCAGCAGCGCGACGGGTACGCCGACGGCCTCGGGGCTGGCGGGATTGGCGACGGCGACATAGGCGCCTTCGGGGGTTTTGCAGCCGGCGAGGATGACGGCCAGGCCGACGGTGATTACGAGAGCTTGCAGTTTCATGTGTGACGCTCCTTTCAAAATCTCACGAAGACGACCGCCAACGGGTCGTCCTTCTGGATGACGGTTTTCACATCCTGAACCCTGATGACGCTGCCCAGGGCATTCTGTCCCATCACACTAAGCGAGGTCTCGCCCGGGGGCAACGTCAGCCCGACGAAGAACAGTGAATGCGGCAGATTGTTCCACTCGCGGATATCGGCCTGCGGCGTGGTGGCGGCGGACACGCCCGCGGCGATGATGGCTAGGCCGCCGAGCACGCCGGCGGCGATGCCACTGTCGCGACCGCCTTGTCGAGCGGCGATGAGCGCGCCCGTGCCGAGGCCGACGGCCGCGATGCCGGTCCCTTCCTTGAATTCCGCTTTGCCGTTGAGGATCGAATCGACGACGCGTTTGCCGCGCGTGGTGGCCTGGAACCAGAGGCTTTCCGCCGCGGCGGAAGCGGTGAGGGTCTGCTTGTCTCGGAGCACCTCGACACGAGTGACGGGGCAAGGTTCCTCGCGGTAGCGCATCCGTTCGCCGTACTTGCCCACGCGATATTTGACGGGGCCCTCGCCCGCCTCGACAACGATGAGCAGGTTCACGTCCGCGCGCGGCGGCGGGACATCGCCCTGCCGGCTGCCGAACGCGGCGGCGCGCTTCATCGCCGCATCGGCATCGCTGGTGAAGCCCTGCTTGAGCGAGGCGAGCGCGAGCGCCCACTCGGCGCTGTACCAGTCGCCGGCGAAACCGGGTTCATCATCGCCGGTGACATCGTAGAGCTGGACGCGCTTGAAGCACGCCGCGGCATTGCCGAAATCGTGGCGGATGAGATAGATCAGGCCGCGGTACATGAACACCGCCGAGCGCTCGTAGGATTCGCCCTTGAACCATTTCTCCTGTTCCTTGGTGAACTTGCCCTGCGCGCGCCGGGCGTCTTCGGCCCCGGCCATGAGCGAATCGACGTCCTCGCAGGCGAATTGCAGCAACGTCTGCGCGCGGTCGAGCTGCCCGGAGCGCAACGCGACGAGGCCGCCTTCCATGGCGTACAGGCACTGGTTCTCCCGCCCCTCCGAGTACATCGAGAAATAGTACGGCTGGAGATCCGGCGGAATCTGCTCCTCCTCGACGCGCTGGTGGGCGGCATCGAGCGTGGCTTTGCTGATGGGTTTGCCCGAGGCCGACAGCGGACCTTCGGTGGCGCAGCCGGTCAGGAACACCGTCAGCACCGCCGCGAGCGCCAGTATCACGGCACGATTCATTTGACGAACGCCCCCCTCACCTTGATCCTTTGCCGCAAACGACAGCGGCGTCTCGCGGACTCGGCTCCCCCCAGACGACGGGGGCGAGGAGAATCCCCTCTCCCTTGCCGTGTCAGGGAGAGGGCGTGCCCGCCGTAGCCCGTTGTTTGGCGAAGGCGGGTCAGGGTGAGGGTTCGTTTCATGCAACTCTTCCAATCAAGTGTGTCGTAGCACTCGTGCGGTGTCGCGAAACCCGATCACGCGCGTCACCCGGTCAACGATAGATGGAACTGTCGTGGCCCTGTTTCTTGATTTCGTACTGGTCTTCCCAGAGCAGGAGATCGTTCATGTCCACGAGCTTGAACGCGACGAGGAAATACTCGCTGCGGCCGCGGTTGGACGCCTCGGAGATGCCGCGCAGCTCGGCGGTGAGAATGTAATCGTAGGTGGCGGCGTTGCGGGCGGCGCCCGGTTGCACTGCCCCCTCTTTGCGCAGTTGCTGTTCGTAGTTGTTGGTATTCCAGCTCGTGTCGCGGGCCAGGAACCGCACCTTGTCGGAGCTGTACTGCATGAGGATCCCGCGAAGCTTGACGGTGTAGAGATCGGTGTCAACAGGCGACGCGCTGCGGTTGGTGACGGGCGTGATGAGGATGATCGGCGGTTTCTCGGCCTTGACGATCTGCGGCAGGGCGAGAATCGAGACCGCCGCCTTCTGCGCCGCCGCGCCGATGTCCTGCGACTCGATGCCCGTGCCCGCGACGCCGCCCGGGGCGCTCGGGCTGACGTATTTGACGGCGGGTTCCGGGGCCGTCGCGCAGCCGGCGAGGACCAGCGCGACCCCGATGACGACAAAACGAGTAACGACTGGGTTTGTTTTCACAGTATAATTTTTGGTCAGATGCGGGGGAGAGTCAAGACTGTTTGAAAAACCGTTCAGGGTTCAGGGCGGGGAAGGGAAAGAGGGGGGGAAGCGGAGAGCGGAAATAGACGGCAAAGCGGCGACTCCGAACACAACTCGTGAGCGGGCAAGTCGCCGCAGTCCAAAGGCGGACGGCGGACAGGTGGGCACGAAGAGAGCGGAATAACGGGAAGTCTTGGCAGCCCACTTAAAAAGTGGCTCACTGAGGGCAATGGGCCTGCAGATCTCGCCGGTCTCCGGGAAAATGTTGTAGGCCGTGTGTCCCCACACGGCGGTTGTGGACGTCCTTTACCGGCCTGTTGGACACGTTGTCGCAGACACACGCCAGCACTGCCAGAGTGTCGCGAGAGCGCGGTGAACCAAAGGGCTGGTCAAATTATTCCAAGCGATTTGGATTCGATTCCGCCGGAAAAGCTTACGGCGATGCGGCACGTCGCGGCACAACATTGGCATTGTCCCTGCGAAGCGAATCAGTCGCAGATTGTAAAGGAAGTATCCGGCAGGTTTCTACGCCATAGCACCTGTCGGAAGGAGGAGCCGTAGTCCTGTTGGGAGTGGTGCAGTAGTCGTAGCAGTGAGGTAGTGCAGTAGTACAGCGGTGTAGTTGGTTGCGGTGTCGTACGCCGTACGGCTGGATGCCCAGGGGTGAATGAAGAATTGGGCATCCAGCCGATACGGATGACGTGTCTTCGGGGGCGGCGTCGGTTATGGACCAGATTACTACCGGTGCCTACGCTGGAGGTAGACCAACTCCGCCACTAAACGTGGGCCCTGCATCATTCGCTCGGGAAATTGCTTTTCGCGTCTGACGTCGTCTCTTTTCCCCCGCACTTTGTGGTCAACCAAATTACGCGCGCCCCTGAAAGAATGTAGATCAGTCTTGAAAAGATCGCTGACAATTGGCTGGCGGCCGGCGTTGTACGCGTTTGGCGAAGCTAGGGTGTTAATTTGACCCGACCAATCTTGGGTGGTGAAGGCTACTGCCGTCAATCGTAGCAGTCCCTTATTGATCGCCAACAACCCCAATTTTTCAGTCTCGCGCTCTACCAGTTCGCACATGTCTCGAAGACCATCTTTGCGGTCAACACTATTGAATTTAGTCAATGCGGACATGACTTCAGTTTTGCACTCACCGTATCTAAGTGTTGGGTCCGGTGTCACCACGAGAGCCGAATTGCGGGGGCGAATCGATTCGGATACTTGGCCGTCGTCGCCAATGATTAACAGACCGACACCGTCTCTCCGTAGTTCTTCCAGTACGCCGGTCTTTGTCGTAGCGTCATTGGTGGTGGCAAGTGCAAACTCTGCATAACATCGATTCACAGCGAGCCAAGAGGCGAACTCTTTGAGGGCCTTGTGGTAGTCAAGAGTCCCTTGAGCTTCCACGATCACAGACAATCCGCCCTTCTGGCCAAACAACGTCGGACGGTATGGAGCGGCGCTCCATGGTGCACATTCGACGCGAACTTTCATGCCTCGACGCTGGCAGTGCTTGGCCACGGCGAGTGCAATGGCTCGGGCCTCATCCGGCGTGAAGTTGAATATCATCCACTACGTCCAATCAACCTGTTGATCTCGGTGCGTAAACGAGCTAACGCAAGGCATACGTCCTTTGTGAAATTCTTGGATGATTTGTACCGCGTGAGCTTTTCTGTTAGATTATCCAGTTTTGATGTGAGATCCCTTTGCTCGTAAGCGGCCTCAACGGTATCGCGAAACGCCTCATCAATCCCATAGCCTTTCCGTTTAACGAGCTTGATAATAGCGGGCCTGGCTTGCTGCTTGCTGACACCCGCGAGTTCCGCTCGTGCAATTTTGCTGACTTCGCGAAAGCCGACAACGTTATCTATGACTCCAGAGACATACTTTTTCACCATTGCGTCGATATATTGAGTCTTGGTGACGGTCTCAAACACCTCTGGGATATGTCGCTCAATCGCGTGCAGCGATTTGTAAACCTCGATGAAGAGGTCGGCCTTGATTCGTTGTTGTTCCCTTGGCTTTTCGGCCTCTTTTAGCAGCAACTTCTGGTAGTGTTGGGGTAGGTCTAGCAGTTCCAACGCGCGTCGGATAGAGGTCAATCGCACCCCGGTTATGCCCGCAAGTTCTTTTGGCCCGCTCGGCTTTCCTTCCGCGACCAGCATGTCGCGAACCTCTCGCAATTTGAGAGCCATTGGCATGATGTCCCAATCCACTCGAACGTTGTGGATATTGAACATCATCAATAGATTTTCCAATCGTGTCGGCTTCGGTTGAACGAGAGCGGGTATTGCGTCGAGGTTTAGTCGCCTTGAGCATCGCCAGCGCCGCTCACCATCGAGAAGAACGTATGTCGAACCATCGGCATATACTGAAATTGGAACCTTCACCCCGACTTCCCTGATCGACTCCAAGAGCTCGTTCATCTCATCCTCATGAAAGATTAGCCTTGGATTGTCCGGGTTGGGCTTAATTATGTCGGGATCGATTTCTTGCAGGGCAGCGTCACCTTTAGCCATTAGAGTACCTCCAATTTACAACCGGAGAGTGGATAACTTGAAAGCAATGCTTCCGAGACCAGTCCGCGAGACTTCATCTGCCCTCCGATCAGACTACGCCGCAAGATTCGGCGCAGATGGAAGCCCTTGTAGAGATCCACGACCTTCGGATGGTCCGCATTACTTACCAAAACGTAGACGCCCCCCTCAGCTAGGCGGATTGCTAGCTTTGCGAGTCGCTCTTGATCGGCCCACGAGAACAGTTGCTTGTTGTATTTTAGGAATCCATTGTTCTGGTGGCCCGTGATGTATGGCGGATCAAAGTATACGAAATCGCCCTTCTTGGCCCTTGAGACGCACCTCTCGAAATCGCCCACAAGCAAACTTGCTCGCCTAAGCCGCTTGGATGCTTCGCGAATGCGTTCCGGGTCGCAGATAGTCGGATTCTTGTAAGTGCCAAACGGCGTGTTGAATTTACCGTCCCGTGTCACGCGATAAAGCCCGTTCCAACAGGTCCGGTTCAGATAAAGAAGTCGCGCGGCGATCGTATGATCAGCCCGGGGAGTGCAATCACGCAATCTGTAGAAGAACCGCTTGCCGTAAGAATACGAGCCAAGCAAACGAATTACACCGTCGGGATCGCCTTGGATGGCGCGGTAGGTTGTAATCAACTCCTTGTTCGTGTCGGCTAGGGTTGCTCGTGCCGGCTGGAGCGCGAAAAAGAGGGCCCCCCCTCCGACAAACGGCTCGTAGTAGCGGCCCCTCCACTTCCGTGGCTTCAGCTCGTGTATGTGAGCAGCAAGCCAACGCTTACCCCCCGCCCACTTAACGACTGGTCGTAGCGGTTTTTTCTCTGTGCGCTGGGGGCGTGGAATTTTGCCCGGAGTGCCGGTTTTGCGGGAGGGCCCCATGTCTCACTTCTCCGTTAAAAGGTCGACTGGGGTAATCTTGAAGGCCGCCGCGATCCTCTCCAGCGTGGAGATAGTGATGTTGCGCTCACCACGCTCCACTGCCCCGATATACGTGCGGTGCAGTCCGCAGTACTCCGCACAATCCTCCTGAGACCACCCTCGCTCAAGGCGCAGACGGCGGATGTTTTGGGCGAGAATAGCGGTCGTTCTCCGTTTCGGCATGGGAACGCTTATGCCCGAACGATGACTGTTTATCTACAGACTAGAAGTAGCGGGACGGAAAACGGCTGACTGCAAAGCGGTGACTCCGAACACAACTCGCGAGCGGGCGAGTCACCGCAGTCCAAAGGCGGGCGGCGCGGCAAGGATTGGCGGAGGGGAACGGCCTGCGCTTCATAGCCCCGAAAAGGATTCGGGGTAGAAAGCGCAGCTACACCAGGCGGAGCTACACGGCATTCCAAACTGGGCGGGGAATTGTAATGGCCGCGGGCGAGGAGCGTGAGAGAAGATCACGCCCACGGAGATTGGTCATGCACCCGAACGAAAAGCAAATTTGGTTTCGAGCGAAGAGATATGGTTGGGGCTGGGGTTGGCCGTGCGCGTGGCAGGGATGGGTGGTGTTTGCGGTATGGCTGGGGTTGCTATGCGCGGCGGCATTCGCGACGCTGCCCGGGCATTTCGGAGCGTGGATCGCGTGCGTGCTGGTTCTTGCGGCTGGGCTGTTCGCGATTTGCTTCGCGAAAGGCGAGAAGCCCCGGTGGCGGTGGGGCAGCGAAGAGGAACACGGGCGGGACGCTCGCGCCACCAGAACGGCGGAACAGGCGGGACGCTCCGTTCAACCAAGCACGGCGCGGCCGCTGGCGGAACGGTTGGCGGAGTTGGATGATCTGCGGCGGCGTCAGATTATTTCGGAGTCGGAGTATGCGGCGATGCGGCAGAAGATGTTGAGGAATCACGGGGTCTGCGGGGAGGCGTAGTGGGGCCGGAGGCGGGGGGGCAAGGCGGTGACAAGTCACCGCAGTCCAAAGGCGGACGGCGAGTGGTCGTGCGGAAGCCCGACCCTCCGATCCCGAAAGCGGTACGAGCGGAAGCGGCAAACGGGCGGGACGTTTACCTGCCTTTGGCGGCGCCGAAGGCGACCAGGGTCCGCGCCACCAGACGGCCAACCGGCCGGGGACCGAGGGCGTTTGGGGGTGAGCCCTCTCCAGTCGTCCACGGGGTGGGAGGGCGGAGGAACTGGGCGGGGTGGTGATCGGTCGGTTGACCTGGTCCTGGTGAGGAAGGCAAGGAACCCGGTTTCGACGTTGTCGATGACGCGAAAAATCTTTGCGCGGATTCGCGCTTGGCGCGAGTGGGGGAAGGTGTTAAGAGTGCGGCGCGATGGGAGCACAATGGAAACAGAAGGGGCGTGAGATCAGCGCGTTGAAGCGCGGGCAGTTGTTCGGCAAGCTCGCCAAGGAAATCGTCGTCGCCGCGAAGCAGGGCGGGCCGGACCCGGATTTGAACGCGCGGCTGCACGTGGCGCTGGAGACAGCGCGGAAACATTCGGTGCCGCGGGACACGATCGAGCGGGCGGTGAAGAAGGGCGCCGGGCAGACGGGCGAGGCGATCAGCTACGAGCTGGTGACGTATGAGGGGTTCGCGCCCGGGAAGGTGCCGGTGATCGTGGAATGTTTGACGGACAACCGGAACCGGACCGCGCCGGAGATTCGCGAGCTGTTCAAGGCCGGGCACATGGGCACGCCCGGGAGCGTGGCGTGGATGTTCGAGCACGTCGGGCTGGTCGAGGCGCATCACGCGACGGCGGGGCAGGACCTCGAGGCGGTGGCGATCGAGGCGGGCGCGCAGAACGTCGAGCCGATGACGGGCGACGATGTGCCGGCGGGGCACGCGGGGGCGCGGTTTTATTGCGACCGTGCGGACGTGAACGGGGTGAGCCAGGCGTTGAAGAAGGCCGGGTGGACGGTCACAACGGCGGAGATGAGTTACGTGGCCAAGAACGCGGTCGAGGCGCCGACGGCGCAACGGGCGGAGATCGAGGCGTTCCTGACGGCGATCGATGAGCATGACGACGTGCACCGCGTGTACACGGCGATGAAGTGACGGCGCGTTTGTAGGCCGCGTGCCCTCACGCGGCGCTTCTGTATACCGCAACCCTCACACGGCGGTCGGTCAGCCAGCGGATTCCAACTGCCGCAGGTACTGGAAGGAGTAGATGCCCGAGGCGTGGCCGTCGCCCCACTGGGGCTGGATGGCGTACCCGCCGACGTATTGCCAGCCGCGCAACTCGAAGCTGGCGGGCGTGAGAGTCTGCGGGGCTGGTTTGTACTCGACCAGCACGTTGGTCTCGCCCTTGCACGTTGCACAGGGGCAGGCGCGGCGGAGGGCCTCCAGCTCGAAATAGCTCTCGTGTCCATCGTCCCAGGCGATGGCGAGGATGTTGTTGACGACTTCGATGGTTTTCGGCTTCACGGCGAATCGATAAAACTGTGAAAATCGTTAAAACCGGTAAAGATACTGACCGCCATCGCTTTCACCTTTTAACGACTTTACCGGTTTTCACGTCCCCGACGCCAATCCTGGGACAGAGTTTGTTGATCGAGCAATTCACGCAATCCGGGTTTCTCGCCAGGCACACGCGCCGCCCGTGGAACTGTAGCAGATGGCAGAACTTCGTCCAGTCCTTGCGCGGGACGATGGTGACGAGGTCGGCTTCGATTCTATCGGGGTCGTCCTTCATGGTGAGGCCGAGGCGCTGCGAGAGGCGCCAAGTGTGCGTATCGACGACGATGGCCGGTTGGCCGAATGCGTTGGCGAGGACGGCATTGGCGGTCTTGCGTCCCACGCCGGGGAGCTTGAGGAGATCATCGAGGTTGTCGGACACCTGGCCACCGAAATCCTTCACGAGCATCGCGGCGGCCCGCTGAATCGAGCGCGTTTTCTGGCGGAAGAAGTTGATGCGGCTGACCTGCTGCTGGAGGACGGCTTCGGATTCGCCGGCATAATCGGCGGCGGAACGATATTTCCGGAAGAGCGGCGGTGTGACGGTGTTGACGAGATCATCGCGGGCCTGGGCGGCGAGGATCAGCGCGACGAGCAGCTCGAGCGGTGTGGTGAAATCCAGCGCGAGCTTCGCGTCCGGGTGCGTCCGTTTGAGGCTCGCGACGATCTTGCGGACGCGAGCCTGTTTGGCGGCTGACGACTCCCGGGCCATGACGCATCAATGCGGGACCGGATTGACGAGCTGCTGGAACTGTGGGCTGTCGCGCAACGGCGTGAACGCGGGGTCGCCGGCGGCCTTGGCGCGCAGGTCGGGCATCAACTGGATGGCCCGTTGCAGCATGGCCAGCGACTCGTTGACGTTGTGCTGCAGGGATCGGACCATGGCAATGGAGTAGAACGAACGAGCATCCTGTGGGAAGCGTTGGGTCATGAACTGCAGCGTGGCGACGGCGATGTCCGGTTGGCCCATGTTCATGAATGTCTGCGCGGCCTGCAGCATCTGATCCGGACCGATGCCGTCCTGGGTCAGGTACCGTTGCAGAAGGGGCGCAAGGCGCTCGCCCTGGCCGGCGCGTTGGTACGCCTGGGCGAGTTGGATCATCGCATTGAAATCGTGCGGGTTGTTTGAGTACGCCGCTTCCAGTTGGGGAACCTCCATTCGCGACTGTTTGAGGCCGCGAATCTGGTCGACCGCCGAGGTGATCTTCGAATTGAGCGGATCGAGCCGTTGCAGTGCCTCGAGGGTGGCCAACGCGTCATCGGGCCGGCCGAGTTCCATGTAGAGCTGCGCGAGGCGGAAATTGCCTTCCGGGCTCTCGGGGCAGAGATCGAGGGATTGCCTGAATGCGTAGATGGCTTCGTTGGCCATGTGGCGATAGGCGTAGATGCCACCGATCGCCGACCGCAGTTTCGAGAACGTCTTTTGCGCGTCCGGGTCGCCCTGGAACTGTGGACGGGCCTTGAAGTCCGCCACCAATTTGTCCCAATACGCCGTGTCGCGTTTCACGATGTCTGCCCAGAGCTGCGAGTTCTTGTCGGGGCTGGGCAACTCATCGTGATTGATCTTCATGATGATGCCGAACGGCGTGAGATACGGGTACATCCAGGGAATGACGTAGCTTTCCTCGACGTAGAAGGCGTGCTTGTCCTTGGCGTGATCGAAGATCCACTTGGTGAGGATGCCGTTGATGTTCATCACCCCCTGCACGCCGCGGACCTGGACCGCGCCGTTCTCGATGGTGACCTGCTCGTCCGCGCTCAGATGTTCGCCGCGCGCCTGACGAGCCTGGACGTCGTTGATGTATTCCTGAAAGGCGCGCTGCGTGTCCATTTCGCTGGGAATCCAGATCGGCTGTTTGGGATACATCGAGTCGCGATGCAGATGATGCCAGCCCCAGCGGAACAACGCCCGCTGCCAGGGCAACCGGCGTTCGAGGGTCTCGGGGTTGTCGGGATCCGGCCGGGAGTAATCGTAATGGTCGCGGATGTACGACATGTAGGTGCTGTCCGCCAGTGCGTTTTGGGTGATGATATACACATCACGCCGATCAAAATTCGGCCCGCCCTGCGGGTCGAAATGCGGATCGCGATACCGGTCTTGCGGGCTGACCCGGCTCTCGCAGAAAATCATGTATGTCGGCACGAACCGTCCCGGGTCCGTGCCGCCGTAAAGCACCGCGTCCCGATCCATGTCCGGGTATCCGCCACCGGGCACGAACATGCGGTAGCCAAATTGGTATCCAAAATCGTGGTCATACAGATTGCAGGTCTTCATGTTGCGAGCGAGCGGGATCAACGGCAGCGCCAGCAGCGCCACGCACACCGCACGCACAACGACGCGCGGGAAATCCCGCCACCGGGACAGCAGCCACGTGAGAACGAGTGCCATGCCGTAGCCGATCAACATGGCGATAAATCCATGCGCCGGGGCGAAGAACTTGATGTTGATTTCCTGATTTTGTTTGTCGAGCCCGGGGTTGATGATGGTCAGCAGCCCGAAGCCCGTTGTCACGAACGCCGCCCAGACAAAGATCAACCACGCGCGCGCCCGCTGGTTCAGGTCCTTCCACCCAACAAACAGGATGTACAAGGTCGCCAGCGCGAAGATCACGATCGGGACGCCGAGCAGAAAATCGTAGTCGAACCCCAACGGCGGACTGAATTGCTGCAACAGCGCGCGGACGAACAGGCCGGCTTGGATCCAAAAATCCTTGCTCCACGGCCACGACAGATTGAGCTTCTCGTATTGTCCGCGGGTGATGTGATGGAGGAAGCCCTGCTTCGTATACGCGTACCCCCAATTCATCGGCGGGTTGGTCGCCGACGACACCGGCATGTAAAAGTAGAAGCTCCAGCCGATGAGCAGCACCGCCAGGCAGACCAGCGCGTTCTTCCGACTCAGCCACTTCTCCATCCCCAACCCCACCAGCAGGAGTATCCCCGCCCCCGTCAACGGGAAGATCAGCGCCTGTACGGGGACAGGGGGACCGTAGATAAGCAACAGGCTGACTTTCTGAGTCAGAACATTGCCGGTGCCGGAGGTTTGCAGCCACGCAAACACATACGCGCCCGCCGCCCACCCGAACAGCGCCGCCACCAACAACTCCCAAAACGTGGACAATGCCGACATCAGAACGATCATCTGCACGGGCCGACGATCCCACACCGACAACAGACCAACCGCCAAAGCTCCCACCATGAACGGAATAACCATCACGAAAATGGTCTGATGATTCGCGATCCCGAGCGCATACAGCAGGATCGTCGCGTAGAGAAACCCGTGCCGTTGGGGGCGCATCATCCAAGCGAAAAACGTGCACGCCGTGATGATGAACATAAACACATTCAACACGCGCATCTCCGGCACGCAGGCCCAGAGCCACACGCCCCGATTGAACCCGAACAACAATGCCGTCGTTGACCCAATTGTCAGCGCGATCCAATGCTTCATCGGATCTTCGACCCCCTCCGCCCAGGCGACCGACCGGAGCAGCATCCGGATCGAGCGGGTCATCAGCAACGTCAGCACCCCGACCACCAGCGCTCCGGTCAATACCGACATCAGGCAGATGCGATACGCCGGATTGCCAAACGGCACGAAGTGGCGCCAGACCCACCCCAGAAACGCCCACAGCGGGTACCCCGGTGGATGGGGCACGCCAAAATTGAATGCGCCCGTCACCAACTCGCCAGAGTCTTCCAGGGTCACCTCGGGCGACATGAAGTGCAGAAAGGCCAGTCCCGAAATCAGGAAGGTGGCGGCGGCGGCGACCCAATCCTCCGGCGTAAAGAAATGCCGCAAGCCTGGCGGCGGTTCCGCCGGGGCGGCCGGTTGCGGTGCAACCGCAACGGCAACGCTGGTCGCGGTGCTTGCGCGTGTATTGGTACTGGTCGGCTTACGGTTTTTCTTGCCCATAATCGTTGCTCGTCAGTGTCTTAAGTAAGTCGTTAGCGTCGAATTTGAATGTTCGTCAGCATGGATGGCGAGTACAACACGGTCACCGTGTTCTCTCCAATCGGACACACGGCCGCGAGCTGCACTTTCCAAGCCACAAACGGGCCCGTCGTCGATTCTGGCCTCTGGTCGTCCGGCGTCCGAAGCGGAGGTCGCGGCAGCCAGTTCCATCCCGCCGCCAACGCCAGCGATACCACTGCGGCAATGGCGACCGGCGCTGCCGCGTCGTGCCAGAATTCTCCGAGAACCGACCGCCGTTTCGCCGGAGACCGGTCCATCTCATGCAAAATGTGCCGCCGGGCCGCCGGTGGCAGGGGTGACGGACGCAGCGCGTTGAGGCGGTCTTCCAATGCGTCAAATTGTGTCTTCATGAGTACCTGCTTTCGCGAGTTGTTGGCGCAGCGCCGCGAGCGCCAACCGATATCGGGACGCGACCGTGTTGGGCGACTCGTGCGTCACCGTGGCAATCTGCTGAAACGTCAACTCGCCCCAGACCTTCAGGGTGAGCACCTCCCGCTGTTCGACCGGCAGATGGCGGATGGCCGCTTCCAGTTGCGCGCGGTCTTCCGTCTGTTCCAGAGACGACACAAACAGTGACGGCTGGTCGTACCAAGATTCGCCAGCGGCGACCTCGCGCCGGTGTCGACGCGCCGCCTGCCGCTGGCGATCGAGCACCGTATACCGCACGGCGGCGTAACAGAGCGCGGGGAGGTCCGGCTCGGTGACCCCGTTGTTCGCGTGCTTCCGCCAGACGCGGAGGAAGGCTTCCTGCACGACATCGGCTGCGTCAGCGTCGTTGCGGCACAACTGGCGGGCGTACAAAAACAAGCCGTCCCCGCATCGGTGGAGCATCCGATGCCACATGGTTCGTCCTGGGGCGTTGTCGGTCACGCTGTCGGCGCTTTGCCATATGCTTATCGTCGCCGACTGCGTCATTTGTCACCGCCGGTGGGCTTGATCCAAAGACGTTTCTGGTAATACAACGCTCTTGTCACGGAATCCCTAGCTCTCCGCATGCTCCAGCCGCCGCATCGCCTGCAAGTTCCTCACGTAGGCCTCGAGACGTTCTTCTTCGTCCGGTATGTTGCGTACCCGTAAAATCGACCGCACCCGCACCATCAGCTCCAGCGCATGGATCGGTTTCGCGAGAAAATCGTCCGCGCCCGCGATGATGCTTTCCTCCAGCGCGCGTTTGGCATCCACCGCCGACACCACGATTACACGAATCTCGCTCGTGCGCGGGTCCGCCCGCAATTGGCGGCACACCTCGATCCCCGAGATCTCCGGCATCATGATGTCCAGCAGGACCAGGTGGGGTCGTTTCGCAACGGCCAGCTCCAATGCTTCCGCTCCGTTCGCCGCGACCAGCACCTCATGACCCAGTTCGCTCAATAACGTTGCTTCATAGTCGCGAATCGCCGGCTCGTCATCCACAACGAGTATTCTCGCTCGTATCGGCGCCGCGTTCGTATCGGGTCTCATGTAGCCTCAATGACGGAAGTGTCGGATTCCCGTGAAGACCATCGCCACGCCCCGCTCGTCCGCCGCCGCGATGACCTCGGCGTCGCGCACGCTGCCGCCGGGTTGAATAACGACGGTCGCCCCGGCGTCCGCCGCGGCGATGACGCCGTCGGGAAACGGGAAGAATGCATCGCTGGCCACCGCGCTGCCGCGGAGGTCGAGCCCGGCCTCCCCGGCTTTCCATACAGCTATTTTCGACGAATCCACACGGCTCATTTGACCCGCCCCGATGCCGAGCGTTCGACTGCTTCGGCCATCGGCGCGGGCAAAAACAATCGCGTTGGACTTCACATGTTTGACAACCCGCCAGGCGAACAGGGCCGCATGCCGTTCTTCCTGTGTGGGATGCCGCTTCGTAACGACCTTCATGTCCGCCGCCGACACGAGCCGTGCATCCCGCTGTTGCGCCAGTAATCCACCGGTGACGGAACGCAGCGTCAACCCGGTGCCGGGCGCAGCCGTCAAGCTCTCGATAAGTCGCAGATTCTTCTTTTTCTGCAGAATGGCCAGCGCGCCGGGCTCGAATTTCGGAGCGACGATCACTTCACTGAAAATTTCCGCGATCGCCTGCGCAATCCCTGCGTCCAACGGACGATTGACGGCGATGATCCCGCCGAATGGCGCCTGTTTGTCGGTCGTGTACGCCAGACGCCACGCATCCAGCAGTGTCGCCGCGCTTCCCACACCGCACGGATTCGTGTGCTTGACAATGACAACGGTCGGCTCGTCGAACTCGGCCACAAGTTCGGCGGCGGCCGTGAGATCGAGAATGTTATTATACGATAGCTCTTTCCCGTGAAGCTGATGGAAGTGCTCGAAAAACCCGCCGTACAACGCCGCTTGCTGGTGCGGGTTCTCGCCGTACCGCAGGTCCTGTGCTTTGCGCAACGAGACGCTCAGTGTCTCCGGCAGCGGGGCTACCGTCTCGCCCTTGGCTTTCATCCGCGCGGCGTGAAGATACTGCGCAATGGCCCCGTCGTACCCCGACGTGGTCTCGAAAACCTTCACCGCCAGTTTCCAGCGGAACATCTCACAGGTGTTGCCGCCGTGTTCCCGGATATCGCGAAGCACGGCGGCGTAATCCGCCGGGTCAACAACCACCGTGACGCTCGCGTGGTTCTTGGCCGCGCTCCGCAACATGCTCGGACCGCCAATGTCGATGTTCTCGATCGCGTCGTGCAGAGACGCATCCGCCCGCGCGACGGTCTTCTCAAATGGATACAGGTTGACCACCACCAAATCGATCGGCTTGATCCCATGCTTGGCCGCCTGGGCTTCGTGGTCCGCGTTTCCGCGAAGGTACAGCAATCCGCCGTGCACTTTCGGGTGCAGCGTCTTGACGCGTCCATCCAGCATTTCGGGAAAGCCGGTGAATTCGCTGATCTCCGTCACGGGAATCCCCGCGTCCTTCAAGGTCCGCGCGGTGCCGCCTGTGGAGACGATCTCCACATTCAGCACCTGTAATTCCCTCGCGAAATCGACCAGCCCCGTTTTGTCCGAAACGCTTATCAGGGCCCGTTGGATCTTGCCCATAACCTGACAAAGGTAATGGAAGGACGCGCCCGCTTCAATCGAATTTCAACTCAGGCGATTCGGCACGAGTCAGTTGCCAGCCCGTGTCGGTTTTGCGGAAAAACAGCCGAAACCGCTCTTCTTGCACATCGCTGCCGGACATACTGCCCCTGGCTTTGGCGATAATCTTGGCAATGAATACCGCCTGCGCCTTCTGGTGGTCAGGGTCCACGGTTACGGTCAGGTCGCTGATGTGAATAAAGATCGGACTGTACTGCGCATGGTAGGATTGTATGGCCGCGAGCAGCGTCGATTTGTCCAGCCCCCGATCATCGCTGTAGTCGCCGGCCACCGCATTGGACAGTTTCACGAGTTCGCCCTTCTCCGCCGCGCCGGCCACGATGGAGATCTGCCGCTGAATCCGCATTTCATCCGTGACGAACATCCATTCCCATGCCCGCCACAGCGCGAATGCGACAAGCCCGGCAACAGCAACCCGCAGCAGCCATTTCATTGTTTCCACCTCCAATGTCCGATCATCCGCTCCTGCACCAGCCGCGTCGCCACCAAACCCTGCACGTAGTCTTCACGTGGAAAATCCCGATTATCCCCGCAAACGAATATCTTCGCCGTCGGCACTGGCGTCGACTCCATCTGCCAGCCGGGGTTCTGGGTCGTGTAGGGCTCGGCCAGCGGCTTGCCGTTGATGATAAACACGCCGCGCTCGATCGCAACCGTTTCACCGGGCAACGCGATCACCCGCTTCACAAAATACAGCGGTGGATCGTCGACCGTTCGGAAAACCACGATGTCGCCCCGTTGCGGGTCGTAGTGCCGCACGCGCCGCATCAGGCAGAAGTCCCATGATTTCAGCGTCGGGGTCATGCTGTCGCCGTAAACCACGTGCGGCGTCACCACGAACTTCGCCACGAGAAACAGGCACACGCCAACCACCAAGAGCCACACCAGCGATGTCGCGCGGCCTTTCATAGGTTCGCCACAGACTACTACGACGATAGGAGAAACGACAGCAATTGTGGCCGCGAAAGTGGGGCGGGCGTCTCGCCCGCCTCGTCACTCGATCTCGACGACCGGCTTGCCCTTGCGGATCTCGCCGATGACGAATGATTTCACACCGTGTCGCGTCGTGACCTTTCGGACGGCGGAAGCGGATTTCGCGTCGACGATGAGCACCATGCCGATCCCCATGTTGAACACGTGGTGCATTTCCTCATCGGTCACGCCGCCGCCTTCCTGCAACAACTTGAAGATCGGCAGGACTTCCCAGGAGCCGCGCCGAATCACGGCGCGGCAATTCTTCGGCAGCACCCGCGGGATGTTGTCGTAAAATCCTCCACCGGTGATGTGCGCAACTCCATGCAGACAATTTCGGATTTCGGATTTGCTTCGCATGTCTCGCGGACTCGGCTTCGGTTTTCGGATTTCCCTGATGATTGGCCAGTAGTTGCGATGGACCTTGAGCAGTTCTTCCCCAAACGTGCAGCCGAGCGCGCCGTGGTAGTCGTCGAGCCGCGCGCGCATCTGGGCGAACAGAATCTGCCGCGCCAGCGAATAGCCGTTGGTGTGCAGCCCGGTGCTGGCCAGACCGATGATCGCGTCGCCCGGCCGAATACGCGAGCCATCGATGATCTCGTCGCGTTCAACCACGCCGACGATGGTGCTGACCAGATCGTAATCGCCGTCGGCGTACATGCCCGGCATCTGGGCCGTTTCGCCGCCAATCAGCGCGCAGCCGGCCGCCGCACATGCTTTCGCGAGACCATCAATGAGCTGGCCAAACACACGCGGCGCGAGTTTGCCCATGCCGATGTAGTCGAGAAAAAACAGCGGTTCGGCCCCGAGCACGGCAATGTCGTTGACGCAGTGATTAACGAGGTCCTGGCCAACCGTGTCGTGTTTGTTAAGCGCGACGGCGATTTTGAGTTTCGTGCCGACGCCATCCATGCTGCTCACGAGCACCGGCCGCTTGTACTTCTTCACGTCGAGCGCGAACAACCCGCCGAACCCGCCAATCGACCCCAACACTTCGGGCCGCTGCGTCTTGCGGACCTTCGCCTTCAATCCCGCCTTCAGCGTGTCGGCAAGATGAATGTTCACACCCGCGCCGGTGTAGGCGGTGTCTGTTTTCGCTCGATCATTCACGAAGACGGTTCACCCAACCTTCCCTAAATTCCGGGCGCCGCACCACGAATTCGGGTTCAATCCAAATGGTATCGCGGCTGCTTACGACCAACTCCAGATGACCATATTTGCCAATTCCCTCTACGCGATACGTTCTCCCCAAGGACCTACGAAAGACTTGTCTGGTTTGGAGGCCAGCAATGTCCTTAAGTCCAGGAGGAATCTTGACGACAGTCACGAAGTCGCCAATCTTAACGACTCCATATTTTTTAGGGACGGAAAAGTCCGCTGGCTTCTTCACAGCAGTCTTCTCTGCGTGTCGTCGTGCACCAAATCCGAGACGGGGCGGCGGTAGCGGGTGCGGCGCTGTTCCATGACGAACTTGTCCATCTCGGATTCGACGGGCGAGGGATACTTCCCGGTGTAACAGGCGGTGCAGAACTCGTTCGCAGGCAGGCCCGTGGCGGCGATCATCCCATCGAGCGTCAGGTAGCCGAGCGAATCGGCTCCGAGAAACTCGCGGATTTGTTCGAGCGGATTGTTCGCCGCCATCAGTTCCTTGCGCGTCGGAAAATCAATCCCGTACGCGCACGGCCACTTGTGTGGCGGGCAACTGACCCGCATGTGAACTTCCTTCGCTCCCGCCTCGCGCAACGTCGAGACGCGCGCCCGTGCGGTCGTGCCGCGGACGATCGAGTCGTCCACCACCACGACGCGTTTGCCGGCCACCATTTCCTCGATGAGATTCAGTTTCACGCGCACGCCAAAGTCGCGAATTAGCTGGCTCGGCTGCAAAAACGTTCGCCCCACGTAATGATTGCGGACGAAGGCATTGCCGAACGCGATGCCGCTTTCCTCGGCAAATCCCATCGCCGCCCAGTTGCCGCTGTCGGGCACCGGGATCACGAGATCGGCCGGGACCGGATGCTCGCGGGCAAGTTGGCGGCCCAGGTTGATGCGGACCTGCGCGACGTTCCTGCTGTAAATGTCGCTATCGGGCCGCGCAAAATACACAAATTCGAAGATGCAAAAGGCGCGCGGCTGCTGCGTGTCGGCCCAGGGATTCACGGAACGCAGGCCGTTCTTGTCGATGACAATGATCTCGCCGGGCATGATGTCCCGCACGTACTCGGCGTGAATCAGATCCAGCGCGCAGGTTTCACTGGCCAACACCCACGCCGTGCTGTCCTCTCTTCCATCCTCCTTTGGAATTGGCAACCGTCCCAAGACCAGCGGACGGAAACCGAACGGATCGCGAATACCGATGAGTTCGTCTTCGCCCATGATGACCAGCGAGTACGCGCCCTGGATTCGTCGCATGACCGATTCGAGCGAGTGCATGCGGTCTTCGTCACCGGGCCGCGCCAGCAGATGCAAGATGATCTCGCTGTCTACCGTCGTCTGGAAAATCGATCCCTGCTCCTCGAGCTCGGCGCGGAGACGGGCGGCATTGGTCAGGTTGCCGTTGTGGCCGATCGCGATCTGGCCGCAGGCGCAATCGACGACGAGCGGTTGGGCATTCTTGATGTTCGAGCTGCCGGTTGTCGAATAGCGGACATGGCCGATGGCGAGATGGCCGGGCAACGACCGCAGTATGTTCTTGTCGAACACCTGGCCCACCAACCCCATGCCCTTGTACGTGCGCAGTTCGATCCCGTCCGAGGCCGTGATGCCGGCGCTCTCCTGGCCGCGATGCTGCAGCGCATACAGCCCGTAATACGTCAACTCCGCCGCATTCGGGTGCCCGTAAATTCCAAACAGTCCACAGTAATGCCGTGGCCGCAAGCTTTCGTCCGGGTTCATTTCTCGGTCAACTCGCTCCGACGTCCTCCGACTGTCGAAGATACCGCCTCCGACCGGTTTTCTCTAGCTCAAGGAGCGCCAAATAGCAAGGCGCAATGCCCTTGCGGGAGGATTATCTTGGTTGACGAATTTGTGGCTCTTGGCGAGCGGCGATCCCGCTAGGCCGTGGCGGTCGTCGAAGCGCTCGTCGCCTGATTGCTCCCGAGGAGCTCTTCCAGGGTCTTCAACAGATCGGCGTTGCTGAACGGCTTGGGAATCAAACGTTCGACCCCTTCGCGGAAGTCGGGAGGCAGTTCCGCCGCGGTCACGCCAGAAACCGCAAGCACCTTCGCGTTCGGGCTCAGCTTGCGGAGAAACTGAAGCGTCTCCGCGCCGTTGAACCTCGGCATGTTGAAATCCAGCAGCACCGCACTCACATCGCCCCTTGCGTACCGCACCATGTCGAGGCCCTTGGCACCCGTGCTGGAAGCAAGCACGTTGTACCCTTCGCTGCTGAGCACCTTCCGCATCGTATCCAGAAAGCTCGGATCGTCATCAATGATCAAAATGGTGGCCTTCGAGCCGGCGGTGTCGTCATCGATACAATGCCTTCTGTCCCTCGGTTCCAGGCTCATGCCTGTCGAGCTACTCTTCCCAAACAACGCGACTGCGGCGCCAAAAATACCCATGTGCTTTACCTCTTCTTCGCTTTTGCATGCCCGGTGCCCAATGCACCATCCGCTCCGACTAGTGCAGGGTTTGTGCCAAATGGCTTCGCATGGAGGCAAATGCCGTCCGCCGCAACCGACTTGTAACCTGACGATCAAGTGCTCGTCTAAAAGCCGTTACGTCAATTACTTCGCTCGGGAGTCAACAGTCAAAATTGAGAAGGAGACGCGGGTAACAAATGTAAGAAACTCCCCGCCAGGCTCTCGGCCTATTGTCCAATAAGAACTGGCGTTCCCTCGGGCGCAGGCACACCACCCGTCCGCTCGACCGTCACCGCAAACTTGTCGACGCATGCCATGTCCTTCGCCAACTTGATCGGGAACGCCGCGTGGCCCGAATCATCCGTCCAGCCGATGCCGGCCGCGACCGGCGGCTCGCTTCCACATATTGCCCAAAGCTCCAGACACTTGCCCTGGCTTGGCGGAACCGGCGAGCAATTCGACACAACCACGCACCCCGCTTTCCTCCCGTTGCACCAATACACCCGCGCCAATGCCTTGCTTTCACCTTTGGGGTCGGCCAGCGCCACGACGCGGGTCGTGGGATCCATGAACATATCCAGCGACGAGGTTTCTTCGTCCATCTTCTTCTGCAGCGCGGCGGTTTGCAGGTTCTGCTGCTCGATCTGCTCGCGCATCCGATTCGCCGCCTTGAGCAATCCGTCCTTTTCTTCCGTCAACTGCTTGTTGGCCGCGCGCAACGCATCCAGATCGTGCTCTTGCCCGATGTTCTTCGTGCGAAGCTGCTCCAGCTTCTCGTTGAAATCCTTGCTCTGCGCATCCAGTCGGCCGTTCAGATCGGCCAGCCCCCCCTGCTGCTGCTTGTTCTGGCCGAGCAGACTGTTGTAGGAATCCGTCATCGTCTGAAGCTTGCTCGTCACGGTTTGAATCTGGTTGTTCTCGCCGATCGCCACGACCGCGAGCGCCGCCACCGCCGCCCACGGAACCAGACGGACGATGAGCGCCCCAAAATTCAGGCCCGTTGGCGCCGCGCGCTGCGTGGGAACCGACGGCGAAACAACCGCCCGCGCCGCCGACGGTGCCGGCTCGGGCCGTTTCCCATCCTCAATCGCCGCCGCGATCCGGTCGTACACACTCGGCGACGGCTTCGCCGGCGCCGCCGCCAGCGCGATGTCGTCGGCCACCGCCTGGTATTCCGCCAGCTCCCGGATACAGCGCTCGCGGTTTTCCGCGATGTACCGCTCGAAGTTGTGCAACTCGTCGCCGTCCAGCGCGCCGATGACGTAGAGCGGGAGCATCTCGCGGAACGCCTCGTGATTCATGAGCTGGGGTCCTCCCTGCCCGCGCCGCCGAGTTGCTCGCGCAGCCGCATCATGCCGTTCCGCATCCGTGTCTTCACCGTGCCCAGCGGCTGACTGAGTTGCTGCGCGATCTCGAACTGCGTCAGCCCGCCGAAATAGGCCAGCTCGATCGGCACGCGCTGTTCCTGTGGTAATGACTTCAGCGCGTCGCGAACCGTTTGCTGCCTCTCGGAGGCTGCCGCGTCATCGGCCGGCGTCGTCGAATCCGCCGCCTGCGACGGCTCCCCGGCCAGTGATTCCGCAACGCGCGCCCGCGTCTTGCGCGACCGGAGCCGGTCAATCGCCCGGCTGCGGGTCAACATGATCAGCCAGCCGATCGGTTTGCCGCGCCCGTCATCGAACGAGCCCGCCGTCTTCCAGACCTGCACGAACGCTTCCTGCAGCACATCCTCCGCCTCGGCGCGGTCGGAGAGGACCCTCAGCGCCAGGGCAAACAGCACCGCGCTGTGGCGGGCGTAGAGCTGCCGAAGCGCGTCCTTGTCGCGGGCAGCCACGGCGCGTAACAGCGCGCGGTCGTCGGCCCCCTCTGTCGATAACGTGCTCACGCGATCCCGGCCATCGGCCATGCGCGGACTGTAGCAATGACGCCACAGGCTGGCTAGCGAAAAAGTTCCAGGGACAATGATGGTGACGCGCGTCAGCTTCTGAACCTTCTGAACCGCGTCCCGGCTGCGATTCATCCCCCTCGCCGCCATCCTCCCGCCCTTCACCGGAACGAGACGTGGCCCTCGCGCCCCCTTTCTCCCTTGCTGTGTAAGGGAGAGGGTTTGGTTGATCGCGACCGGCACGGCCCACGTCGGTGTGGCGACGAACGCCACCGACACGGTCCGCCCGGCAGCGATCACGCCGCGTCGTCCGCGTGCTCGCTGCGCGAAACATCGCCGCCGCGCCGCGGATGGTGTTCTTGATCCTCTCATCCCACGAATACTACGGACGCGGGACGCACGATGGATTGCCGACGCCGCCCACAGATGGCCGGGCGGCGCCGCGCGCATTGTCAATGTCCGCGCCAGAGAAAAGAGGTTCGGACGCCGGAGTGTTCTTGCCCGCCCGCTCGGAAGCCGTATGATTGCGCCGATGACCGACGGGCAATCCATCGACAATGCTTCCGCCCAGCAGTCGGTGGCGTCAGCGCGCACGACAACTACGACCTTTGTGCCCAAATCCTGGGTTTGCGCCCTCGTCCTGGTGCTCATCACCTTCCTGGCTTATCAACCTGTGTGGCATGCGGGTTTCATTTGGGATGACGACGCTCACGTGACCGGAAATGTGAATCTGCAGTCATAGCATGGACTCTATCGGATTTGGTTCGAGCCCACCGCCAGTGAACAGTACTATCCACTGCAACTGACCGCTTACTGGATGGAGTACCACCTGTGGCGTCTGCAGCCGTTCGGCTACCATCTCGTCAACGTCCTGGTACACACTCTGAACGCGCTGTTTCTGTGGAAGGTGCTGCGGCGGTTGAATGTTGCGGGCGCCTGGGTGGCGGCAGCGATCTTTGCGATCCACCCGGTCGAGGTCGAATCGGTCGCCTGGGTTTCCGAACTGAAGAACCTGCTTTCGACGGCGTTTTATCTGGGAGCGGTGCTGGCGTTTGTTCGGTTCCGGCCGCTGTCGGGCGCGGCGGAGACCGGTTCGGGGGACTGGCGATTCTACTGGCTGGCCATCGGACTGTTCGTGTGCGCGTTGTTGAGCAAGACGGTGGCCTGTTCGCTGCCCGTGGCGCTGGTGCTTCTGATTTGGTGGAAGACGGGGCGCGTGGAACGGCGCGATGTGGCGGCGCTGGGTCCGATGTTCGCATTGGGAATCATCTTCGGGCTCACGACGGCGTGGTTGGAGAAATATCACAATGGAGCCCGCGGGGCGGAATGGTCGTTGTCGTTTCTCCAGCGAAATCTGCTGGCGGGACGGGCACTGTGGTTTTATGCGGCCAAGGTGTTTTGGCCGGCACCACTCACCTTCAACTATCCGCGCTGGGATATCGACGCCGGGCTGTGGTGGCAGTACGTGTTTCCGTTCGCGGCACTGGCCGTGCTCCTCGCTCTTTGGCGGCTGCGTTCGCGGATCGGACGTGGGCCGCTGGTGGCGGTGTTGTACTTTGCCGTCACGCTGGCGCCCGCACTGGGTTTCGTCAATGTATTTCCATTCCTGTATTCCTACGTGGCCGACCACTTTCAATACCTCGCCTGCATCGGGTTGATCGCCTTGACGGCCAGTGCGGGCGCAGCGACGTGCCAGCGGGCCGGTCCACAAGTCCGCAGCCTGGGAAAGCTGGCCGCCGTCCTCGTGCTGGTACTGCTGGGCGTATCCACATGGAAGCAGGCGCACATTTACAAAGACCTGGAAACGCTCTGGCGGGACACGCTGGCCAAGAATCCGTCCGCCTGGCTGGCTCACAACAATCTGAGCAACATCCTGATTCAACAAGGCAAATTCGAAGAGGCCACGTGGCATCTGGAGCAGGCGCTCCGCTTCAAACCCGACGCGATCCAGCACTACAATCTGGGTCTCGCGTTGGCCCGACTGGGACAGCTCCAAGACGCCATCGCACACTACGAGCAGGCGTTGCGGCTGAAACCCGATTACGCCGAGGCGGATTGCGACCTCGGGATTGCCCTGGCGCAAACGGGCAGGACTCAGGAGGCCGTGCGGCATTTCGAACGGGCCCTGAAGATCAAGCCTGATTATGTCGAGGCGCATGACAATCTGGGTGTCACCTTGGTTCGTCTCGGCAGGATCACCGAAGCGAAGGCGCAGTGGGAACAGGCCCTGCGGCTTAAACCGGATGACGCCGGGGCACACGCCAATCTGGCGAACGCCCTGAAACAGGAAGGTAGACTCGAGGAAGCTGTCGCGCACTACGAGCAGGCCCTCCGCATCGACCCCGCCCTCGCTGGAGCGGACTACAATCTCGGGCTCGCCTTGGCCCGATTGGGACGGCTGCCAGATGCGATCACGCACTACGAGCAAGCGTTGCGGCTGAAACCCGGCGACGCGGAGACGCACCGCGACCTCGGCAACGCCCTGGCGCAGACGGGCCGGCTGCAGGAAGCCATGGGACACTGGGAACAGGCCTTGCGACTCAAGTCCGATTCCCCCGAGGTACAAAATGATCTGGCGTGGCTGTACGCAACGCTCGCGACGACGAACGGCGGCGACCCGGTCCGGGCGGTGACCCTGGCCGAACGCGCTTGCGGACTCACCAACAATCGACTGCCAGAATATCTCGACACCCTGGCCGCCGCCTACGCCAGCGCCGGCCGATTCGACGACGCCATCACTGTTGCCCAGAAGGCCATCGGGTTGGCCCGCTCGGAAGGCCGAACGCCGTTGGCCGGCGAGATCGATGCCCGGCTCGAACTCTACCGGGCCGGACGCGCTTACCGCGCCCCCGCCAGCGGGTCGAGCCCGCAGGGCCGGTGACCAGCGCCACCATCTGAAAACCGGAGCTTCGGGATTCGTCTTATTCGTCACGCGCGCCGGAATCCATCAGCCGCCCAATGGCATTCCACCACACGTCGCGCAGCCCGGCTGCATCCCACGACATCTCGCCGCGCGGCGTCTTGATCGCTAATTCGCCGCCACCCGTCTCGCCGAGCACCGTCACGGGAATGCCGCGCGCGATTTGCTCCACATCCTCCTGCGCGCAGCTCACGATCACCCGCGATTGCGTTTCGCCGAACAGCGCCGCATCCAGCCTCCCGCCGACCTTGCCCAAATCAATCATCGCGCCGACCATCGCGTCGCCGTTCGTCATGCAGCATTCCGCCAGCGCCACCGCCAGCCCGCCTTCGCTGCAGTCATGCGCGCTCTTCACCAATCCCTTGCGAATGATCTCCAAGACGAAATCCGACAGCCGCTTCGCGTAGGAGAGGTCCATCCGCGGCGCGCGCCCCGTCTTCAACCCATGAATCCGTTTCAGGTATTCGCTGCCGCCGAGTTCGTCCCCGATCTCGCCGATCAACAACACCGCGTCGCCCGCGCTCTTGAACCATTGCGTCGTGATGTGCTTCGGATCATCAATCAACCCCAGCATCCCGATCGTCGGCGTCGGGTCGATCGCGCCCGCGGGGGATTCATTGTAGAAACTCACATTCCCGCCCGTCACCGGCGTGCCAAACACGTTGCACGCCTCGCAGATCCCCTCCACGCACCGCCGAAATTGCCAGAACACCTCCGGCTTCATCGGGTTCCCAAAATTCAAATTGTCCGTCACCGCCAACGGACGCGCCCCGCTGCACACCAGGTTCCGCGCCGCCTCCGCCACCGCGATCTTGCCGCCCTCGAATGGATCCAAATAACAATACGTCGCGTTGCAGTCGGTCGTGAACGCAATGTATTTCTCTTGCCGCGCCGAATCGGCTCCGGCCGCGAAGGCGGGCGCCCCCAAATCCGGCCGACCCAAATTGATCCGCACCACCGCCGCGTCGCTGCCGGGCGCAACGACCGTTCCGTGCTGCACCATGTGATCGTATTGCCGATACACCCAGTTCTTCGACGCGATGCTCGGCGACCCGAGCAGTTCCAGCAACACGCCGTGATAATCCTTCGGCTCCTTGACCTTTCCGATGTCGAATTTCTGATTGCGGATTTCTTCTTCCGGTTGTTTCACGTCGCGGTAATAAATCGGTGCATCCTCGGCCAGTTGTTTGGCCGGTATCTCCGCCGCCACGTCCTCGCCAACCTTCACCCGCATCAAACCATCGCCCGTCACGCGCCCAATCGTCACGCCGTGCAGGTCCCACTTGTTGAAAATCGCCTCGACCTCCTTCTCCCGCCCCTTCTGCGCGATCAGCAGCATCCGCTCCTGCGATTCGCTCAACATGATCTCGTACGGCGTCATCCCGGTCTCGCGTTTCGGCACCAGATTCAGATCGATCTCGTTGCCCGTGCCGCCCCGGCTCGCGGTCTCACACGTGGAGCACGTCAGCCCCGCCGCGCCCATGTCCTGGATGCCGACCACCAACCCCTCCGTCCGCATCACTTCCAAGCACGCTTCCAACAACAGCTTCTCCATGAACGGGTCGCCGACCTGTACCGCCGGCCGGTCCTGCTGCGATTCCTCGGTCAACTCACGCGACGCAAACGCCGCGCCGGCCAGCCCGTCCCGACCCGTCGCGCTGCCGACGTAAATCACCGGGTTGCCCACGCCCGCCGCCTTGCCGCGTTTGATCTGGTCGTGCCGCAGGATGCCCAGCGACAACGCGTTCACCAGCGGATTGCCGTTGTAGCACTCGTCGAAATACACCTCGCCCCCGACCGTCGGTATCCCGATGCAATTCCCGTAATGCGCAATCCCCGCCACCACCCCGGCAAACAGCCCTTTGTTGGTGGCGCAAGCGTCCCTGCTTGCGTCATCAATCGGCCCGAACCGCAGCGAATTCATATTCAGAATCGGCCGCGCCCCCATCGTGAAAATGTCTCTTATAATCCCGCCCACGCCCGTCGCCGCGCCCTGGAACGGCTCGACCGCGCTCGGGTGATTGTGCGACTCGATCTTGAACGCGATCGCCCAGCCGTCGCCGACGTCCACGATCCCCGCGTTCTCTTCGCCCGCCTTCACCAAGATAAACGGCGCTTCCCGCGGGAACTTCTTCAGCTCGGGCCGTGAATTCTTGTAGCTGCAATGCTCGCTCCACATCACCGAGAAAATCCCCAGCTCCGTGATGTTCGGCTCGCGCCCGAGTATCCCCTTGATCCGCTCGTACTCCTCGTCCGTGATCCCGTGCCGCGCAATAATTTCCGGTGTGATCGCCATCTCGGTTTTCATCTCGCGGATGCTCTCATATCACGAAGAACACCCAAAACGAAGCCAAACGAAGCCAACGCGATTTTTCCGGTTTCGTTCGCCGTAATCCCCTGCTGCTCAACACCCTGCGCATCGCCGCACCCCGAAAAACCGTTGGCTTCGTTTCGCAGAAACATATATATGGCCCCCCTCACAGTTTTCGCGATACATCCATTGTCAGCGGCGGCGGCACTTCTTCCCCGTTCCGCCGACGTTGCAGCCGCTCCAACTGGTTCAGTGCCCGATACAACTGCCGTTCCACCGTCGCCTCGTACCGCAAAATCTTGTCCAGCACCGCTGGCGACGGCAACACTTCCGCCGCCTGTCGCGCCGATTCTTCGCTCTGCTCCCGTTCCTCGCACGCCCCGCTCATCTCCTGGTACAAACTCAATTTCCCATCAATCCGATGCAGCAGTATCCGCCGCTCTTCTTCTTTCAACTCTTCCGCGCTCAACCCGGAAGCACCCGCCGCCAACCGATCCCGCAGCCCGACCAAATCTCGCTCCAGCGAGGTCACGCGCCCGCCAAACCGACTCCGAATATGCCCCAACACCTCCTCGGTCAGCCCGCCGGCCCGCAGCACCCGCTCGCGAATCCCTCCCAGCACGTGAGTCAAATAGGCCAAACCAGCCGTCGTTTTCTCCAGCTCCAGCACGGGGTCGCGTGTCTCGTCGAGAAACACCCCAATCCCCACCGGATTACGCTCCGCCCGCTCCCTGTGCCCGCCGTCCACGCTCAACACGATCTCCCCGGCCTCCGCCGTCAACGCCCGACGGATCCGCCAGTGCGCCGTGACGACCCGATCAACCAGCATCTCCTCCACCGTCCCCACCGGCGCCAGTTCCTTCCACAACTCCTCCCGCAGCTCCTGGAAATCTTCCGACCGTTCTCGCACCTGCAACCCGTGCACCACCACTTGCGACGACAACATCCCGTGTTTCACCGCGTTCATCCGTGACGTCGCCTTGCCCCGTTTCGTCTTCGGCCCCGTCGATTTCTGGCAATTCCTCCGATTCGCCTCCAGCCGCTTCAGGGATGTCTCTTTGGGTGTCTCAATAATCTCATTCATGGCTGCTCCTTCTGGCTTTGAAAGGTGGGACGCGGCCCGTCCCGAATCCTGATCGGGATGGCGCCCGCGCGGTTTGCTGCCGTGACCACATCTGGCAATGTCCAATCACGACCCAGCTTAGCGCGTGAGGAAATAAATAAAAGCGACAGCTACCACCGGCCCGTGTCTCATTTTCGGCGGGGACGCCCGCGGGATGCCATCACCAACCCGATCCGCTGGCAAATCTTCCGGAGCCTTCTCACAAAAGCATCGTTCAGTAAGGCATTTTCCCCGATGCGCCGCGCTTGCGCCGCCGGCATCTTCGTCAGAAGCAAATCGGCCAACTCACGGGCCGTGCCGCCTCGCCCCCGAAGCTCTTCCACGCGGGTGAAATTTCTGACCAGTTGCATGTAGATCCCGAAGGTTGGCGTCTCGCCGGCCACCTCAATCTCCGGACACTCCAACCCCTTCTCCAGCCCAAGCGCGAAACCGCGAAAATACTCCAGCGCCTGCGTCGCCGGCTTGTGACAGGCACCCGCCGTCACCTTCGCGATCATCTGCAACTCCGCATCCTCCTCCTCGACGTTGCCCCGCCCCAACACGGCGAGACCGTGCCCGAGCCAAAACCCCACCTTGAATGCATTGCTCTTCCGCGCGTGAACGCTGGGAAAAAACGCCTGCTTGCGCAGTTCCTCGCTGACATTCTCCAGCCAGCCCGGAATCTCGCCTTCTGGTTCCATCCGTCACAGTATATCGCGTCGCCATCCAGGTGTAGAGGCGCTTCTGTGAAGCGCCGTACTGTTGTAGGCCGCGTGCCCCCACGCGGCGTTTTCTGCCGTTTGGAGGGCGTGCCTCCCGGCGAGCCGCTAGATGCATCTCCCAACGCAGATGCCGGAAGTGACGCACGGCCTAGTTGCTGACACTCCGACAGCGGCTCCGCGCCCTCGCAACGTACACCGCGCGGAGCAGCAGCACGAAAATGACCACGCCGCAACACAGAACCCAAAGGTATATCCTCGCCCATGTTGTGTACCCGTAAATCACACTAAGATTCGTGTTGCTGTCGATGAACGCAAACGTTGAAAGCATGGCGGCCACGACAAAAGCAGCCCCGATGCTTGGTGCGCTGCTCCGAAACCACCGCGCGAATCCGTAGAAGAGCCAGATGGAAAGCGCCGTAAGGAGAAGAAATGGCGGCGACAGACCCGGTGCACCTGGCGGGTTCATACCGCTAAGCCCCCTGAAGAACATCGAAAGGATCACCAACAGCTCGAGCCACGAGAACAGGAGAAGAACACTTTGGCCGAGCAGCTTGAGCAAAAACAGCAGGTTCTTCATCGACTTTCCCATTCGCACCTCAGCCACCCGCCCGCCATATCTCCGGATCAACCAATAGAGGGACGCCGTAATGCCCCATGTCCCAAGCGCGAAGAGACCCCACACCAACTGCAATTGAAAAAGCGTAATCCCGAAGAGTTGCCCGCGCTCGCTGCCGGACGCTGCGTCGATCGCGCCCTGCGTGATCGGCCAAACGGGCTTAAAATCAAAATCAAAGTCGGAGGAGGCAACCCTGTAATAGAGCCGGCCAAATATCAGACAGTCCCACAATCCATCGAAGAGGGAACCGACAACGAGCAGGATCCCGAGGAACAACGCCACGCGGCCAACCACGCTGGTGAAAACGTCCGGCCGCTTTCTCAGGAACGCCGCCAAGACCAGACACGCAGCGCCGAAGACGGCATAGTGCACCAAACCTCCAAGTACCAAATACTCGGAGCACTCAGAATAGAACCTGTCGAAGCCGTGAACCATCCCGTCCACTTGCTCAGGAGCGAACGACTTCAGCCTCTCCCATCTCAGCCCAAAACACAAGCCCCGCGGCTGGGTGAAGGCGTGATCTTCGCCGTGTCTTGCCGCCTCTGCCTGCCACTGTTACACTCCCATCCACCAATCACCACTATGATCAAGACCATCATGTTCGACCTGGGCAATGTCGTGGTCCGCACGGATTTCGACGCGCTCTACGCGAAGTTCGCCGCCCGACTCCGCATCCCGCCCCATCTCGTCCGCAATTATCGCGACAAGCACGTCGCCGACCTGATCCTCGGCCAGACGAAGTGGAAACATTTCCAAGCCGATATGGAAAAGGCCGTCCGACGCAAGCTCCCGAACTTCAACAAGGTCTGGTTGGAGGAAGGTTTGAAGGCGCGGACCGCCAATGAGCCGTTGCTGGCAATTATCAAGAAGCTTAGGAAAAGCTACAAAATCGGCGCCGTCAGCAATCTCCACGAGGGCCGCTGGCTCATCGATAAACAGGCCAAACTCTACGCCAAATTCGATTACACGGTCCTGTCCTGCCGCGACCACGTGAAAAAACCGAACGGGGACTTCTACCACCTCGCCCTGTCCCGCGCCGACGCCCACCCCGACGAAGCCATCCTCGTCGATGACAAGCCCGAACAAATCCTCGGCGCCGAACAACTCGGCATTCACACCATCCCCTTCTCCGACAACGCCCGCCTCGTCGAAAGCCTCCAGCACCACGGCGTCACCGTCTGAGCGGCGCAACCCACCGCGCCCGGGTACCCCGGTCAACCCTTCCGCGCGACGGCGACCAGACGCGGCGAATCCGTGCCGTACGGCCGGCTGTCGAAGTCGCCGTACAATTTCACATCGGCAAAACCCGCCTGAAGGAGCCGGTCTTTCAATTCCTGCGCCGAGTACACCGTGTGATGAAACTTGAACCACCGCGCGCGGTTGCCCTTCACCAGCATCCATTCATTGCGAATGCGCGTCCAGTCATCGAATGCTTCGTGCCGTTGGATGAGCAATGCGCCGTCCGGATACTTCGTTGATGTCGTCGGCACGAATATCTTGGCCAGACGTTCTTTGCCCATCAAATCGATGACGCAAACTCCGTTGGACTTCAGGCTCGTGAAGATGTTTCGCAACACCCGACGATCCTCATCCTTCTTGTCGAAATACCCAAAGGACGTAAACAAACTCAGTACGAGCCGATAAGCGCCGGCCCGCACAAAATCCCGCATGTCGGACTCAATGAATTCCACTCGCACCCGCGCCGCCCGCGCCCGCTGCCGGGCTTTGTTCAGCAAGAACCGCGTGCGATCCACGCCCGTGACCTGAAACCCGCGCTTCGCCAGCGCCACGGAGTGCCGCCCCGGACCGCAACACAAATCGAGCACCGCGCCGCGTCGAACCCCGGTCAACTTCACGATCCCCCGCACTTCCGCATCGGTCACCGAGAACCGCCGCTCGTCGAACATGTACGGGTATAATTCCCGCCAGAACGCCTCGTTCTCAAACCATTCGCGCATTGCGAATCACCTTCTCTCAGCTCATCGCCTCCGCTACTTGCCCTGTTTCGCCGCCAGCAGCGCGTTGACCTTGCGCATCACTTCAAACGCGTCCGCCACGTACAGCACGTCCGCTTTCCCTCGCGCCCAGCCGCAGTTCGGGTCGAGGTTCACCGCGCGCCGCTCATTAATGAACCGCCAGCCCACCGCATGCGGTTCCTCGCCGTGACAACACGTCGACAGCCCTTTCGGATGCCGCGGCGTCGCGCCCGTCTGGCCAACCTGATTCAGGTGCGTCATCAACGTCAACACCGCCTGCCCGTCCTTGCTCAGGTCCACGAGCGATTTGCTGCTGCCCAGCGACGCCTTGGTGTGCTGTAGAAAACCGCGAATGAGACTTTCCGCTTCCGGCGCGTGGGTCTGACCGTCCGCCTGTTTCTTCGTCCAGCCCGCGCCTGCGACGAACAACAACTCGGCATCGGGACGAATCGTCTGCTGATCCGACGCGGGCGCCTTCACGCCGGTGACCGTCGTGCGGTTCGCCGCTTCGGTCAGACTCACCTTGACCGCTTCGATCTTCGCCGTGCCTGCATCGCCTTTCCACGGAGCGTGACAACCCGCTTCGAGCGCGATGACCCACGGGCGTTGCGTGCACCGCATTGCCGCTTCCATGCGCTGACGGTAATACCACCGCGAGATCGTCAATCCGCCGCCTTCGCTCGTGAGATTTGTGACGTGCGTATCTGCCCGCCCGCCCAATCGATGCGCCAGACCCGCCGCTACGCGGTTCCACCGCGACGTGGCCGGCGCGATCACGACCGTTGCGCCCGCCGCCCGGCAAATCGCTTCCGCCGCCGCAACGTCGCTCCCGTAGCGCGGCTGACCAAACTCCACGCCCTCGACTCCGAGAAACCTCGACGCTCCGCATCCGGCAATCTGGTTCGCTGCCGCCTGCAGATTCTCCCCGACAAGGCCAACCATCAGCTTCGCGCCCGACGCGCCCGCGGCATCCTTTGCCGCCCCCAACGTCTCCAGCGCCAGCTTTGCCAGCCCCGCTTCTTTCTCGACGTGCAACAAAATCAGTATCGTTTCCACGGTCTCGTGTTTCCTTTCACATCAGGCGTTCGTGATCCACGCGACGATTTCCCTGGCGATATCGTCCGCGCTCATGTCCTTCACAATCTTGGTCTCGCGCCGCTGTTTGGGCAGCGCCACACTGGCAAACGTCACGCCTTCCGCGCCGACCTTCGCCGCCCCGGCCTTCTGCAACGCCGGCATGATGCCCCGCATGTTCGCCATGCCCACCTGCGGATTGTTCGGCGGCTCGGGCAAACTCCCCGTCGCCCAGCCCAGCACCGCTGGCGCGCCGACGCACTTCGACACCTGATGTTTCCCGCCTTCGATCCGTTCGAGGATTTCCATCGACCCGTCCGCGCCGACACTCAGTTTGTCCACGCCTTGAAATTGGTTCACGATCCCCAGCAACTCGCCGACGATCTGCATCGTCGCGCCCGCGCCCCGCGACGCCGATTCCCAACCCCCAAACACCAGCAGCCGCGACATGTCCAGCCCGGGGATCGCCTTGATCGCGCCCGCCAATGCTGCCGCCACTTCCGCCGCCTCGGTGAACCCGCTGGCCGGACCATCGATCGCGACGAGCTCGAACGGCGCCTTCTGCGCGACGGTCATCATCACCTGCTGCAGTTTCGCTTTCGGGCCGAGGCTGACCAGCCAGACCTTGCTGCCCGGCGCGTTCTTCGCGAGGCTCGCGGCCTCAAACAACGCGTGCCACGCCCACGGATCAAGCACGGCGGGCAGCATCATTTCATTCTTCAACGTCGGCCCCGTCGCCCCCGCGATAGGCTCCAACGTCTGCAGCGGATCAGGCACAATACTTCCACAAACAACAATTTGATATGCAGTGCTCATAAACTCTGTTCCTCACACGGGCCACAAAATGCGCGGACGCGGCGCGTCTCTTGCGGGTTGTTTCGGGCTAACATTTCTGAAGTACCTCGGCAAGTCCTATTTCAATGCTTTGTTCGCCGTGGTATCGGCGGGAAAACAACGCGTAACGATCTCGCTGACTTCGCGCAACCAGGCCGCGCGTTGCGGCGCGTCGCTCGTGACGATCACCGAGAACGTGCGGCGGTGCACCGTGCGTACGCCGCACAGGCCGAACACGCATTTCTTCCAGAGAATCTCCAAGGGATCGCCGAACACCTCCCGCTCCCGCTCCTCCGGCGTGTTGGCCGTGTTGAAGACGATGGCAGCACGGGCCTTGAGCAGACCCACCGGCACGCCCTCGCCCTTGTCGTTGGCCTCGAAGCGGTAGGCAACCTCGGGCCGCAACACGCGATCGATCCATCCCTTGAGAATTGCCGGCGGCATCCCCCACCAATTGGGATGGACGATGACGATCCCGTCGGCCGCCGCGATCTCCGCGCAATGCCGAGCGATCACGGGATCCAATTCCGCGTCCTCGCGGATCTCGGCCGCCGACAGCAGCGGCGGGAATTGTTCCCGGTAAAGATCGTGTAACGCGACACGGTGGCCCGCCGCCTGCAATGCCTCCCTCGCCGTATCGGCGATGGCGTGGTTGAAACTTCCCGGCGCTGGATGTGCCAGAATGACCGAGACGTTCATCAATTCTCCGCCGAATGCAGACCGCCCGCGCCCGCGCGGAACTCGATCAGCCCGCGTTCGGGATCGGTGGGATGCGCCATGGCGCAATTCCAGATGCACGCGCCGCAATGGATGCATTTCTCGCGGTCAAATACCGGCGCGCCCTTTTCGCCCGGCGTGATCGCCTGCCCGCTGCACACCTCGACGCAAATCTTCGTGCCGCACACCTCGCACAGTTCGGGGTACAGAAACACCACGTGGTCGGCGTATCCGCCCGGTGCCTGGACCTTGCCGCCCATCAACAGCGCGTCCTGATGTGACACCAGCAGCTTGCCGTCGTACGGAATCGCCGGCCAGCCGGCCCGATCCATCAACGCGTTGTGCGACGAAACGCCTTTCGCGGCGCACTCCCGGCAAATCTTCGCCACCTCGCTTTCGGGAATTCGTCCCCGATAATACTCGGCCAACGTCGGCGTGTGCTCCCGCGGCCGCCGCGGTTTCACAGGCGCGTTCAGCGCGCCCCTGGTCGCTCCCGCCAGCGCCATGCCGACCATGCCCGTCACGATGCCATGATGAAACCCGTCTCGCGCCTGCTTGGCAATTCGTCCCTCGCTTTCGACCCAACTCGCCCGCCGGCGTTTGACGTACGCCGCTTCGAGGTTCTCTTTCGTGAACGGCTTCTTCTCCTTCAACAACTCGATGACGCCCTCGGCCAGTTGCACCCCGGTCGCCCACGCTTCATCCACGCCGCTTCCCGTCAACACGTTCGTGCTGCCCGATCCTTCCCCGATGCGTGCATAACCGTCGCCGACCAGATGCGGTTCGCCGCGCATCCCGGACTCGGCGAGCGTCTTCGCGCCCCACGACCGCAACGTCCCCCCGTTCAAATGTCGCCACAAATACGGATGCATCATCCAATGCTGCAGATACCGATACGCCGTTCGGACCGGGCTTTCCAACCATCCCGGCACAAAAATCCCCAGCGATGCCACGCGGTCGGGATAAACGTACAGGAACCCAAAAATCTCCGGCTCGGGATACCCGAACGTGTGCACCACGGTGCCCGGCTCGAGCGCGCAATTCTCGGGCAGGTTGACGACCAGCTTCATGCCCACCGCCCAATCGCGTTTGTGGTGGCCCTCCGGCATTCCCAGACGCTCGTCGATCTGCGCGCCGATCGGCCCGACCGGACCGTCCGCCACCACTGTCAGCGCCGCATGGATGTCCATGCCGGCCATGAACCCGGCCTCCGGGTTGCCGGCTTTGTCCGTGCCCTGGTCGAGCAACCGCACGCCCTCGACGCGTTTCCCGTCCATCAACGGCGCGGCCACGGGCGTGCCCGGCCAGATCTGCACCGTGCCCGCGCCCAAGAGCTGCGAGCCAACCCATTGATTGAACTGCCCGAGCGACAACAGCAGTCCGCCGTCCTTGCGCAGGTACGGCGGAATGTACGGGAGACTCAACGCCTCCGCTTCGTACGGCAGCAGCCCGCGGAACGCGCGGATTAATTTGTCTGCCATCCGCAGCGTCAACGACCGCCGGCTGGCCCCGACGCGATCGAGAAGATACAGCACCTTCTCGTGCTTGACCGGCGCGCACAGCGGGATTCGGGCGGGGTCGAGATCCGGAAATGTCTGCCGAATCCCGCGCGCCCGCGTCACGACCCCCGAAACGCTGAATCCAATATCATCCGCCCGCTCGTAGCAGACGATCTGCGGCGGCGCCCCCGGCATGACCGCGCTTTCCACCTTCGGCGTGCCATCCGCGTTCACGAGTTCACGGGACAACGTCGTCAAAAACCCGCCGGTGGCCGGTCCGAAACCGACGCAGACGATGTCGACGTCCATTCGCTGACGATCAACTGTCATTGTCCCGTGACTCGTGTCGGGGTTACTCACTGCTTTAATGGCCTAGAAGTGGTGGACCCAGCGGAGCGTGTAGCGCTGGCCATCGGGGCGATGGTCTGCGGCGAACTCGTAGTACGCGCCGAAGAACAGATGGTCATTCTGCGAGATGTGCCAGACCGCGCCCGGACCGAGCGCGACCACCTGTTCGTGACCATCGACGTTCGCGCCGTTAGCCTGGCTGTCCGTAATCTGCTCGAAGAAATACCCGTTCATGCCCACCCGCAAATGCTTGGACACCACCTCGTATTCGGTGGCGAAGTTCGCATGGATCGCCTGGCCGGGCTGTTCCGTCTCGAGCCCCATCCCCGGGGCATCGTTCCGATCGTTCCACAAATAGTGGAGCCGCCACGACATCGTCCACCGCGGCAGAACGAACACCGTCCCGGCCCAGTACGGATCGATGGAGAAGAAATTGCTCCCGGCATTGAGCACGGCCTTGGCGTCGTAGCGCCCGGTCGGCACGATCATTTGAAACTCGAACCGATGCATGAAGATCGGCCCGTTCTGGCCCATGATCGGGTCCCATTGCAGGTACGGACCCACCAGCAAATCGCCCGGGCCGCTCTCGGTCGCGAACGACGAGGGATGGAGATCGAACGCCACGAACGGTTCAATCAGATCGACGCCCCATTTGCCGCCCAGAAGAACTTTCTGGTTGGATTGGTAGATCAACTGCTGCAACGCGACCCAGGCATTGAGCCGTTGCAGGGGCGCGGGGGCCTCGGGGAAGTTTTGGGCGTAGTACCACTGCAGATACTCGGTGTAGTAAAAACCCGGTCCCGCTGGCGGACCGCCGTCCAGAAAACTCGTGAACCCCAGGTTCACGGACGGTTCGTCATAAGCGCTCGCGGGCAGCGCCAGGATGGCAAGACCACTGCATACAACAACGATCCAGCATAGTCGTTTCATGGATGTATGGCTCCGTTTGTTGGTGTTGATCAGTTGGTGGTTGATGGAACGCGGGACATGGTGAACACGCCGGCGTTCAGCATTTCTCCAGGATTCGTTCCGCGACAAGCCGGCGGCGGCGGGAGTACTCGCCCTTCCGACCGCCTTGTCGAACGTACCGTTCACAAACGGGCGCCGCGTACTGCATTTCCGCGCGCGCGCCCGCCACATCGATTTCGCTCAGGGCCAGCAACGTGTACCACAATGGAAAGCGCCTCCATCGTCCGCCGCCGATGCGATGAGCTCTCAGAGTTTTCATGCCGGCCACGAGCCGGCGTTCCGACTGCGAGAGTCCGCCCACCGCCAGATGCCGCCACAGCGCCACCGAGCAGACGCCGCAGCAGTACATTCCGTCGACGGAGCTTGATCTTCCGCCGCGGGGTTGGAGACGGTTCAACATCCCTCGCGTCGCCCGATCCAGCGCCGTCCGCGCAACTCCCCGCGATGCGCCCAGCCGAATCAACGCCCGGCAGGCCTCCTCGCCGAGAACGTGCGAGATGCCCGCGCGCGTGGTGATCGTCTCGCCCGTGAATACTGTGATACCCCGCCAATCCCCGTCGGCCGGCGCAAACATCCCGGCGTAGGAGCCCGTCAATCCCTGGCGGTCGGCAATCCACCGGGCAACGGCTCCCCTCTCCGCGGCGGTCATGGCCTGTCCGCGGAAAAACCTCTCTTCCACCGCATCGAGTGTGTCGGCCAGACTCCGTGGATGAATGGCGTTCATGTCGTCCGTTGGGACTCGGTCATCCGATCCGCATCGCCTCGTCACATGGGATAGTCGAGCGCTTCGGGAATCATCACCTTCGTGAGCGCTTCTGCCGCGCGGTCTTTGGCCAGACGGGCGCCCGTGAGACACCCATCCAGTTTCACGCGCAGCCGCGCGAACGCCTCGTAGCCGTCGAAGGTCACGCAGGGGCCGGCCTTGGCCGGGTGTTCCTGGCCTTGCTCGATCACATCGCTGCTGCCCCGCGCGCCGCTCGCGATACCGGGGATGAACCCCTCCAGCGTGTCGAGGTCGTCCGCGGCGAAGCACGCCGCGCACGCCTCGTTGTCCCAGGCCGGGTGACGGTTGTAGCCGAACACCAGCTCGGCGCAAATCCGGCCGACTTCGCCCGACGCTCGCGCCGCCTGGGCGTGGCACAGGTCGGTCAGGAAATTCAGCCGACCGGTCAGACCCTCGGCAACCATCGGATTCTGCGGGCCCTTGGCCTCGACTTCGAGCACGTCGAGGATCATGTACCGCGCGGCCAGCAACCAGCAGAGCGCATCGGCCAGCGGGAACGTCACTCCCTGACGATTTCCGTGATACAGCTCGCGGCCATCGGCGTCCGTGGCTTTCTGCAGGCGTTCCAGCGTCCACAGCCACATCTGCATGGCGGTCGCCAGCGTGCACGCGCCGGTCCCGGGCCGCCGCGAGGCGATCTCGCGCATCTCGTCGATCCAATTGCGGAATTGCGCCAGGAACAGCTTGCTCGTCATCGTGATCGACAATTGCCGGCGCTGAACGGCCTCGGGGCCTTCATACGTCGCCTCCAATTGCGCGTCCATCCATTTGTGGCCGAGGAATCCCGGGCAATCCTCGGTGATGCCGTAGCCGCCCATCAGGCTCACGGCTTCCCGCATCACGTTCGCGCCGTGGCCCGTGTTCCACAGTTTCACGGCGGGACACAAGACGTTGGCCAGCGAGTCAAGCACGGCGAATTGCAGCAGCGGGTCCGACTTCAGGACTTCGTAATGCGTGGCGGCGCGGCGCTCCTCGGGGAGCAGGGACAACCGCAGATATTCGAGCGCGTCCTTTTCGAGCTGCATCAAGGCGCGAAATTGCGCGCGGCCCGGCTCGACCTTGCGTTCCGCGAAGATCTCGTCCTTCTTGATCTCCAGCGGGTCGAGCTCGTCGAACAATCGCGCCGCCGCGAATCCCAACGACGCCGCCGCTTCCCCCGTGGCCCAGACGTCCACCAGCCGGTGCAGGGCGTCCTCTTTCATCTGCAGCCCGTACTCGTAACGGGGCGAGCCCGGCGCCGCGGCATCCCCACCGCGGAACCGGCTGCGGTGGTAGCGAATCACCGGCTCGACCGCCGACAGCAGTTTCGCCGCGGTCATCAGCCCGACCGTCACACGCGTGCGGCGGAACACCGCCTCGATGATTTCGCCGTGCGAGAAATTTGGCACGATCGCGCCATCCTTGATCTTGTATCCGCCGATGATGCGGCGGGCGGGAACGCGGAGGTTGAACACGGGGTCGCGGGTCGAGGAAAGTTGGTGGACGAGTTTGCGAGTCGGCGTGCCGCGATCGAAAGTCCCCGCGTCCGTTTCCTCGAGGATCACCATGCAACTGCCCTTGATACGCTCGTCGGCGGTATCGACGGCGGCCGTCACGAAATTCGCGAAGCCCATGTTGGTGATGAATCGTCCGCGCTTCTGGACCTGCAGGATCGGTTCCTCGCCTTTCTTCCAGGACGCGATGCCGACTTTGCCGCTGAGGAGCCCGGTCTCGACGCCGACGTACGGCAGCGGCTCGGTCAACGCAAACGCGCCCCGCGAAATCTTGCGGTCTTCGCCCGGCTTGGGCGGGCAGGCCCGGCGCATGTATGTGTCGCGCTGTTCCTTCGTGCCCCGGCCATGAATCGGCGCCAGCGCCAGATTGCCGGCCATGCTGCACGTCGCCGCGCCGCCGTCCACCCACGACAATTCAAACGCGAGCAAGGCCAGCGCGAGGTTCTTCGGGCCTTCGATGAACCCGCCCTGCTCCGGGTCCATGAACACCGCCGTCAGCCCCGCTTCGTCGAAGACGCGTAGCAACTCGGCTTTCTTCTCCGTCCACTCATGCGAATTGCGGCCGCCCTCCGCCACCATCCGCGCCACCGGGCCGCGGGCCACGCGGCGGGCGGACTGAACCAACATCTGGAGGTCAAATCTGTCGGCGAATCGCCACATGATCTGGCGCAAATCGTCGCTGGGGAGTGTGCGGAGAAATTCGACTGGTTGAGCTTCCGTGGTCGCAGGCATGACCGACATCCTTTCCGTCCATGACCAAGGGAATGACCCCTGATGTGGCTTAACTGCCTCCTGAGCAGTGTGACGCGGACGGGGTGAGAAACCGCGTATCTAGAATCCTTTGTAGTGGATTCCCGCCGTCAAGTCAATCTTCTTAATGGGACGCGCTCGGTTCGGGAAAAGAAACCAGCGGAACCTGCATGCAGCAGTTCATCGCGGGCGTGACCTCGTCGAACACGCCGCAAACGGCTTTGACGACCTCGTAACCGCTGGAGGCGCGGACTTCGCGTTCGGGCATGGGATAATAAAGCTGAAAGCCGCACCACTCATCGCGTTTCGTGTATTTCTTTGCCGCGTCGCGCAGTTGCCGGGCGGATGTGAAAGTCTCGGCGGCGAAAACCGTGTTGGCCTCAAAATTGCCGACCTCCGCGACGAACCCCTCCCGCTTCAGCAGCCGCCGCAATTCGCCGTCGAGTTCCGTCCGGTCGGCGCACTGTTTCATGAGCCGATGCCAGTCCCAATCGTCCTTCAACAGGCAGCCCGGATACGGCTCGGGCTCCTGCATGTAACCCCGCTCGATCTGGAGCCCGCTCTTGAAAATCTTCGCGCCCGAGTCGGCGGAGATGAACAGCTTGGCGCAGCCGAAATTCACGTCGTGCGAAATCGGTTTCGCCTCGCGATTGGCGCGCGGCAACCAACAAATCCATTGCCAGTACACGCCGCGCCCCCAGCGATCCGTCACGAACGGCGTGCGATACCGCCCCTCAAGATGAAATTTGAGGATCTGGGTGATGCGCTCGTGCGGTTCGATGTTGCCGACGCGGATCCCGCGCTGGAAATCGATCCACTCCCCGCGAAACGCTTCGCCCGTCGGCAGTTCCGTGCCGCCCTCGCGCCGTTTCGCCAGCGGCAACCAGTCCTTAGCCGACGCGGACCGCTTCACGGCGTCCTTTGTTCGCGTGCTGGAGAATCGAATCAAAAATCATCCGTCCATCGTCGCTGCCGAGGAGTTCTTCGCTGGCCCGCTCGGGGTGCGGCATCAGGCCAAAAACATTCCTCGTCTCGTTGCAGATGCCGGCGATGTTGTCGAGCGAGCCGTTCGGATTGGCGGCATCGGTAATCTCGCCATCCTTCGTGCAGTACCGAACGAGGATGCGGTCGTCCCGTTGAAGCTGCTCGATGACCCGCGGCTCGGCGAAATAGCTGCCCTCACCGTGCGCGATCGGGATGCGCAAGACCTGGCCCTTCTTACAGGCGTTCGTGAACGGCGAGTCGGTCGTCTCGACCCGCACATGCACGAAGTCGCAGATGAATTTTAAAACCCGATTGCGAATCAGCGCGCCGGGCAACAAATGCGCCTCGCATAGAATCTGAAACCCGTTGCAGATGCCGATGACCAGACCGCCCGACTTCGCGTGGTCGATGACCGCTTTCATCGCCGGCGCGAACCGCGCGATGGCGCCCGTCCGCAGGTAGTCGCCGTAGCTGAATCCGCCGGGGACGACCACGCAATCCACGTCGCCGAGCGAGGCGTCCTTGTGCCAGATGTAGCGCGTCGGTTGGTCGAGCACGTCCGTCAGCGCGTGGTAGGCGTCCTGGTCGCAGTTGCTGCCGGGAAATTGGATTACTCCAAAGTGCATGACATTCTCGCCACAGATTCACGCAGATGAACACCGATTCATCCGTGGAAATCTGTGTCCATCAGTGGCTAATCTCAAATGTGTATTCTTCGATCACCGGATTGCTCAGCAGCTTCTGGCAGGCCTCGTCGATTTTCTTCTGCAGCTCGGCCTTGTTGCCGCCCTCGATCTCGATCTCCATGAATTTGCCGACCCGCACGTCCTTGATCCCGGCAAAATTCATCGATTCCAGCGCGTGCTTGACGGTTTTCCCCTGCGGATCGAGCACGGTCCGTTTCGGCATGACAATGATTTTGGCCTTCATAACTCGCAGTACGTATGTAGCACGGCGCCTCCGTAGCGTCCACTTTTTCCCTGTCGCCAGCGGCGCGACGAAACGGTATAAACTCGCGGATCATGTTCGAGCAGCGGCAACAGCCCGTCATTTCGCGCAAGCATTTTTTCCGACGCCTCGCGCGTCACGCGTGGATCAGCCTCGCGATCATCGCGGGTTCGCTGGGCATGGGCATCCTCGGTTATCACCTCACGGAAGGAATGAGTTGGCTGGACTCGCTCCTGAACGCCTCAATGATTCTCTCGGGCATGGGTCCGGTCGGAGAATTGAAGACCGACGCAGGTAAATGGTTCGCGTCGTTCTACGCGCTGTTCAGCGGCGTGGCGTTCATCACCACCTGCGGCGTGCTGTTCGCCCCCGTCGTCCACCGCTTCCTCCACAAATTCCACGCCGAAGAGAAATTGCACTCCGAATGATTACCCCGGCGACGCGCCGAGAAAATCGAGGTTCTTGTCGGTCAACTTGACGTAATCGCCGAGCTTTTTCTGGGCCAGCATCTCCTCGACCGATTGTCGGAACCGTTGGATGAATCTCCCGCCCAATTCCCGTCGCGCTTGGTCCGGATCGAGGTCGTGCCGCCCGGCTTTGTGCACCTTGTAATCGACGACTGTCTTCAACGTCAGCAGCGTGTTCGGGAAATCGAAATACATCGTCTTCCCGCCGCTGCCCATGACGGTCAACACATCGCGCGGCCGGCCCTGGTCCAGTTGCAGGTTGATGACTTTCGTGTCGAATTGCTTCGCGTGCATCCGCGCCACTGTCCGTTCGACCGCCGCGGGCTCGAGATCGGCAAGTTCGTCGGGAATGAAGACGTGGAGCCGGACATCCTCGGCGTGTGGACCGGCCTGTTGCAGCAGCCGTGTGATGAGCGGTTCGATGAAATTGTTGACGTAACCGTAGGCCAGCGCCACGGGCGTGGAGTATTGTTCCTCCTCCAGTTGCTCCGTGCGCGTCCGCAACAGATCGCTGAACCATGCCACCAGCGCCGTGACCGCCGTGGAGATCAGACCGAGCAGCGCGGACAATGCATCGGGATCGAGATCGAATGGCAGCCGCCACTTCAGCAGCTTCGCCAGCACGGCGTAGAGCGTCGCCGCCCAGAGCGCTACCACCAGGATGTTTCCCGCCCAGTCCAGTCGGCGGGACTTGTTCACCGGATTCCGACCTTTCGAAACGTGTTGTCGACCTCGCGGAAGTGAACGTTGAGATCGAAGAGCGCTTCCACCTCGCGCCGTGTCAACGCCTTCATCACCTTCGGGTCCGCGAGGAGAAACTCCTTGAAGCTTTTGGCGCCGGCCCACGTCTTCATCGCGTTGCGCTGAACGAGCGCGTAGGCCCGCTCGCGCGTGAACCCTTTCCGCGTCAGCGCGAGCAGCACGGCCTGCGAGAAAATCAGCCCCTTGCTCGATTCAAGGTTGGCCTGCATCCGCTTCGGGTACACGAGCAGTTTGTCCACGACATTCGTCAGCGTCACGAGCATGTAATCGAGCAGCGTGGTCGAGTCCGGCAGGATGATCCGCTCGACGCTGCTATGGGAGATGTCACGCTCGTGCCACAGCGCGACGTTTTCCATCGCCGCCAGCGCGTTGCCGCGGAGCACCCGGGCCAGGCCGCAGAGCCGCTCGCACGTGATCGGGTTGCGCTTGTGGGGCATCGCGCTGCTGCCTTTCTGGCCCTCGGCGAAAAATTCCTCCGCTTCGAGCACTTCGGTCCGCTGGAGATGGCGAAATTCCAGCGCCCAGCGGTCAATCGAGCAGCCGACCAGTGCGAGGGCGCTCATGAATTCGGCGTGACGATCGCGCTGGACGATTTGCGTCGAGATGCGGTCGGGCTCCAGGCCGAGCTTCTTGCAGACGTAGGCCTCGACGCGCGGGTTCATGTGCGCATATGTGCCGACCGCGCCGGAAATCTTGCCGACGGCGATGATGTCGCGGGCCAACACAAGCCGTTCGAGCGCGCGGCCGAATTCGTCGTACATCAGCGCCATCTTCAGCCCGAACGTGATCGGCTCGGCGTGAACGCCATGGGTGCGGCCGATCATCGGTGTGAGCTTGTATTCCTTCGCCTTCTTCGCGATGACCACGCGCAGCTTCTTCACGTCATCGATGAGGATGTCGGCCGATTGCACCATCCGAACGGCCAGCGCGGTATCACCCACGTCGGATGACGTGAGCCCTTCGTGGATGTGGCGCGAGGCCGGGCCGACGTTCTCGGCAACGTTTGTCAGGAAAGCGATCACGTCGTGGTTGGTGGTGCGCTCGATCTCGTTGATGCGATGGACGTCGAATTTCGCGCGGCGTTTGATCGCTGCTAAATCTTTCGCGGGAATCTTGCGCGCCTCGCATGCCAGAACCTCGATGCGCAGCCAGATGGAGAACTTGTTCTCCTCCGTCCAGATCTGGCGCATCGCTTCGCGGCTGTACCGGCGAATCATAACCCGCTGAGGCTAGCGGACGCCCCCGGTGTTGTCAACGTGGCCATGTGGAGTGCTCCGACTCGTCGGAGCTTTGTCGTTTTGCTGCCGACCGCTTTCACAGCAAAGCGCTGACGAGTCAGCGCACTCCAAAACACGCATTGTCATCGGGCCGCCAGGTGCTATGATCGCGGCCATGACCGTGAAGGCATGCCGCGCTCTGGCATTAGCGCTTTCGGTGGGCGTTTGGTTCCTCACCAATGCTGAATGGACCGTTGCGGAAGTTCCCGCGCCGAGCACGCAAGACGTGGTCGCCGGCAACACCGCGTTCGCGCTCGACCTGTACGCGAAGCTTCGAACCGCCGATGGCAACCTGTTTTTCTCTCCCTACAGCATCTCGACAGCGCTGGCGATGACCTATGCCGGTGCGCGCGGCGATACGGCCACACAGATGGCGAAGGTGCTGCATTTCCAACTGAAACAGGATCAACTCCACCCGGCATTTGCCGCGCTCGACGAGAGGCTCAACACGATCCAGAAGAAAGGCAACGTCCAGCTCAACGTCGCCAACTCACTTTGGCCCCAGAAGAAGTACCCGTTTTTGCCTGACTACCTCAGCCAGCTGAAACGGTATTACGGCACGTCGGTCACCCCGCTCGACTACGTGAAGTCCCCCGAGGCCGCGCGCAAAACCATCAACGGCTGGGTTGAACAGAAAACCCATCGGAAAATCACCGATCTCATCAAGCGCGGCGCGCTGAATCCGCTGACCCGCCTCGTGCTGGCCAATGCCGTGTATTTCAAGGGCAAGTGGACCGATCCGTTCGACCCCAAGGGAACCTCGGATCAGCCCTTTCATCTCTCGACGAACAAGGACGTAACATGCCGGCTGATGCTGCATGAGGGAGACCATGCATACAACGAGACGGCAGACCTGCAGGCGCTCGCGCTCCCCTATATGGGTGGCGACCTCTCCATGATCGTACTCCTGCCCCGAAAGACAGATGGTTTGAGTGCTTTGGAAAGCGAATTGACACCAGCCAAGCTGACCGAGTGGGTGGGCCCATTGGGTCGGCGCAAGGTCGACGTGTTCCTGCCGAAGTTCACGTTCACGCGCGAGTTCAGCTTGGGGCAGACACTGGTCGCGATGGGGATGCCGTATCCGTTTTCTGCGCTGGCGGATTTCTCCGGTATGGATGGACGAACGAACTGGCTGTACATCAGCGAGGTCGCGCACAAGGCATTCGTGGACGTGAATGAAGAGGGCACGGAAGCCGCGGCGGCAACCGGGGTGACGGTCGCACTTGCAGGCGCTGAACCTATGCCCACGGTCTTCCGTGCTGATCATCCATTCCTCTTCCTCATTCGCGACAGGTACACCGGCAACATTCTGTTCATCGGCCGCGTGGTAGATCCGACGCAGTGATGTGGAGTGCTCCGACTCGTCGGAGCTTTGCCGTTCGACGCGGACGGTTTTCATAGCAAAGCGCCGACCAGTCAGCGCACTCCAAAGGCCGAAGGCTTGCAATTTGGCATGTGGCGGGTACTCTGGCGGCGGTTTCGCCATGCATCCGACAATCCGTCGCATCTTCAACGCGCAGCAATCCGGCCTGATCCTGGTGATCCTGTTGTTGGGGACAATCCTCACGATTTTTGCCGGGTCGCACATCGACCGGCTGACGGGACGCTCGGTCAACAACTTCCTCAATTTCTACACGCTGACCCAGACAGCAACCGACGCGAGCTTTTTTGCGATCATGGCCGTCGGCGCGACGATGGTCATCATCTCGGGCGGGATCGATTTGTCGGTCGGTTCGGTGTACGCGCTGGCGGGGACGACCATGGCGCTGGCGTTGAGATCATGGAACATTTCCAGCCCGGCGCTGACCGTGCTGGCGGGGATGAGCCTGTGTCTCGGCATCGGACTGCTGTGCGGGCTGGCCAACGGCGTGATGGTGGTCGGGTTGCGCGTGCATCCGTTCATCATCACGCTGGGCACGATGTGGGTGTTTCGCGGAATCGCCTTCGTGACGAGCAAGGCCGAGAGCATTCTCGTGCCCGATGCGCTGACGGGCGCGGTCAAGACGACGTTCGGTTCGGGCTCGGCGTTGTATCCCGTGCCCATGCTCGTGATGATCGCGGTCACGGCGGTCGGCGCGGTTTATCTGTCGCGGACCGTGATGGGCCGGCACATCTACGCCGTCGGCGGGAACGTCGAGGCCAGCCGCTACTCGGGGCTGCGGCTCGGGCGCATCCTGATCGGCGTGTACGCGTTGTCGGGGCTGACGGCGGGAATCGCGGCGTTCGTGGGCATCAGCTACTATGGCTCGGCGACGTGCGGCGACGCGACGGGCTACGAGTTGTACGTGATCGCGTCGGCGGTGGTCGGCGGCGCGAGTTTGAGCGGCGGCAAAGGGAGCGCGATCAACGCGATGCTCGGGGCGATTCTGATCGTGCTGATTCGGCAGGCGATCCGCCAGTTGCATTTCGACCAGAATTACGAGTGGATCATTATCGGCTGCGCGATCATCGTCGCGGTGGTGCTCGACCAGCTCAACGCGCGGCTGACGGCGAGGCGGTTGGTAAAACAAACTGTGTGAGCGAGGAGAAATCCAATGAATAGAATCGGAAGAATGTTCGCTGCAATCGGTTGCGTGACGGTGGTCGCGGTGGCCGCGACCGTATTCGCGCAGGGAAAGAAAGCCTACAAGATCGCGCTGATCGCGAAGAGTTCGACCAACCCCGTGTTTCTGTCGGCCCGCACGGGCGCGGAAGCGGCGGCGAAAGAATTGTCGGCCAAATACGGCATCGATATCACGATCGACTGGCGCACGCCACCGACCGAAGACGGCCAGGTGCAGGCCCAGCGCATCGCGGAAGCCGTCAACGAAGGCGATGACGCGATTATCCTGTCGTGTTCGGACGCCGGGAAGGTCACGGGAGCGATCAACGACGCGGCGGCGCGCGGCGTGCCGGTGATGACGTTCGACAGCGACGCGCCGCAATCGAAGCGGTTTGCGTTTTACGGCGCGGACGATTTGCGGAGCGGCGAACAGGTGATGTCGGAGCTGGCGGCGCAACTCGGCGGCAAAGGCAAGGTCGCCATCCTGGCGGGCAACCAGAACGCAACCAACCTCCGCAAGCGGGCCGAAGGCGTGGTGAAGGAGGCGGCGAAGTATCCCGGCATCACGATTGTGGGCACGTTCTACCACATCGAAACGCCGCAGGACGGCGCGGCGGAAGTCATGCGGGTGATGAATTCCTATCCGGACATCACGGGCTGGGCGTTCATTGGCGGCTGGCCGCTGTTCACGAAATCGCTGCTGACCGATCTGGACCCCAACAAGGTGAAGGTCGTGTCGATCGACGGGCTGCCCCCGGAGCTGCCGTACGTGGCGAAGGGAATCGCGCCGGTCTTGCTGGCGCAACCCACGTACAAATGGGGCTACGTGTCCGTCGAGAAGGTCATCGACAAGATTTATCTGAAGAAGGACGTCCCCGTCATTACGCGGATGGATTTGGTGCGCGTCTCGAAGGACAACCTCGGCACCTGGGCGCGCCAACTCAAGGACTGGGGCTTCCCCGACGTGCCGGAAGAATATTTGAAACTGCCGTGATACCAAAGGTGTAGCGGCGCTTCTATGAAGCGCCGAACTCATTAAGAAATAAGACAATTCGCGCTTCACAGAAGCGCGGCTACAACGGACATGAGTGATCCCATCATCCAATTCAAGGGGATCGGCAAACGCTTTCCCGGCGTGCAGGCGTTGCGGGACGTGAGCTTCGACGTCGCGCGCGGCTCGTGTCATGCGTTGTGCGGCGAGAACGGCGCGGGCAAGAGCACGCTCGGGAAGATTCTGGCGGGCATCTACGCGCCCGATGAAGGCGAACTCGTCGTCGACGGCCAACCCGCGCGATTCACGAGCCCCCGCGACGCGATGGCGGCCGGCATCGGCATCGTCCACCAGGAACTGGCGTTTTGCGAAAACCTGACGGTCGCGGAAAATCTGAGCCTGGGCCAATTGCCGGCGCGGGCGACATTCGTCTCGCGGCCGGAGATGTTGCGTCGGGCGCGAGAATATCTCGGAGCAACCCAGGCGACGATCGAACCGACCCGGCTGGTTGGCGAACTGCCCGTCAGCCAGCAGCAACTCGTCCAGATCGCGGCAGCGGTGTCGCACGGCGCGCGGATCCTGATCTTTGACGAGCCGACCAGCAGCCTGTCGCAAGTCGAGGCGGAACATCTGTTCGAGCTGATCCAGCGATTGCAGAAGCAGGGCGTGACGGCGATGTACGTGTCGCATCGGCTGGAGGAAATCTACCGGTTCTGTGACACGATCACCGTCCTGCGGGACGGCCAGCACGTCGGGACGAAGCCCATGAAAGAAGTCGACCAGGGCGCGCTCGTCCAGATGATGATCGGTCGCGCGTTGGAGGCATATTTCCCCGGGCACTTGAAGGCCGAGCCCGGGGAAGAATTGCTGCGGGTCGAGAACCTCGCCAGCCCCGGCAAATTCGACGACATCTCGTTCACGTTGCGGGCGGGAGAAGTTCTTGGATTTGCCGGTTTGGTGGGCGCGGGACGGACCGAGATCGCCGAAGCGTTGTTCGGGCTGGATCAGCTGGCGACGGGGCGGGTGTTTGTAAGGGGAAAACCGATGCCGCTGGGGCAGCCGTCGATTGGCATGGGCCACGGACTCGGGATGGTACCCGAAGACCGCAAACGACACGGGCTGGTGCTGATGATGAAGGGCCGGGAAAACGTGTCGCTGCCGACCTTGGAGCGGCTCGCGCGGTGGAGTTGGGTGAAGCCCGGCGCGGAGCGGCGGGTAGCACGGACCTATTTCGACCGTCTGCGCGTGAAAGCGCCGAGCACCGAAACGGTCGTCGCCGGATTATCCGGCGGCAACCAGCAAAAGGTCGTGCTGGGCAAATGGCTGGCGGCGGAGTGCCGGGTGCTGATCGTCGATGAACCGACCCGCGGCGTCGATGTCGGCGCCAAGGCGGAGATTCACGGGCTGATCGACGATCTCGCGAACAAGGGGAACGGAGTTCTGCTGATTTCCAGCGAGCTGCCGGAGGTGATCAATCTGTCCACACGCATCCTGGTGTTGCGCGGCGGACGAATCGTCGGCGAGGTGGCGCGGTCGGAGGCAACGCAGGAAACGCTGATGCGGTTGATGGCGGGAATCACGCGGACGACGTGACGCCGAACAGCCCAGCGAAGTTGGGATTCAGAGTCGCGTGGAAATTTCCTGAATTTCAGGGATCGATGGGTAGAACGTGACCCCCCTTGGGGTAACGGGGGAAGTATTGGCGATGAAGCGAGCCGAGGTCAAGGCAGCGCCAAGTGGCAACGGCCGGGTCGACGTGGGAGCCACAGCGGCG